>Ga0247833_1001885_pt1 | contig 32469 bp, 26 predicted proteins | sample LaCruzMarch2015__7_FD_187117 | JGI IMG/M metagenome (GOLD analysis project Ga0247833, IMG submission 187117) | Freshwater microbial communities from meromictic Lake La Cruz, Castile-La Mancha, Spain - LaCruzMarch2015_8m | ecosystem: Environmental > Aquatic > Freshwater > Lake | place: Spain... | reverse complement strand
AAACTGAGTTTGTTGATATTTGCCCGCAAAGCCACCATTATTGAGCGGACCCGCCCCAAAACCTTTGCCCAATGGATCGATACGCTATGCTTTTTTATGCCAACGTCATAACCCGCCCTTCCGTTTTCAGAAGCTTCACCGGGCTGGACGCCCCTGAATTTGAATGCCTGCTGGGCCACTTTGAAAAGGCTTGGGAAGAACACCTCGAGGAAGCTGCCGCCAATCCAGAACGGCGGCGCAAGCCCGGTGGCGGCGCGGTGCCGACCACACTGCGGACAGCGGAGGACAGGCTGTTTTTCATTTTGGTTTACCTCAAGCTGTACCCGTTACAGGTGGTCATGGGGTTTCTGTTCGGGATGTCCCAAGGCCGTGCCAATGAATGGATTCACCGTCTGGACGCCATCCTGCAAAAGGCGTTGGCGATGGCCAAGGCGTTGCCGGCGCGCGACCCGGTTTCGGCGGCACAACGCCTCGAAGCCTCGCCCGTCCGAGAATTCATCATTGACGGCACGGAACGCCGGACGCAAAGGCCGTCCGATGACGCACGGCAAACCGCCTGTTACAGCGGCAAAAAGAAAACCCACACCCTGAAAAACAACCTGGTCGTTGATAGCCTGTCCCGCACCGTGGCTTACCTGAGCCCCACCGTGCCGGGGAAAACCCATGATAAAGCCTTGGCCGACCAGTGCGGACTGGTATTCCCGTCCGGCTCCGTGCTGTTCCAGGACACGGGCTTCCAAGGCTATGCGCCTTCCGGTGTCCTGGTGATGCAGCCCAAGAAGAAACCGCGTGGCGGGGAACTCAGCGTGGATGAGAAATTCATCAACCGGCTGGTTTCCAAAACCCGCGTCATCGTCGAAAACGTCATTGCCGGTGTGAAACGTTGCCGGATTGTCAAGGACGTGTTCAGGAACACCCGCAAGGGCTATGACGACACCGTCATGGAATTGGCCTGTGGGTTACACAACTTACGTTGCACTCATAGGTGAGCTTAGTTTGGGTGTTAATTTGGATATTGTCTATTATATAAGCAGCCGCCCAATATTTCTGAACCAGTTTACAGGTTACGGCAAACCTACCGGATACGCCGCAGAGTTTCTGCGATTTCCTTGCTTAACTTGGTTAGGCATTGGCTTTGGGCTTTGACCATCACCCCGTAATCTGTCGTTGACGCCGGAAACTGGTAATTGGAGCGTTTGTTGATTGTGGTTTGGTCTTTACGCTTAATGAACCACTGCGCGGTTAATCGGCTTTGACCGCTTTCATCAATATCGAACTCCACTATATCAATACCGATCTGATAATCGATTTCCTGACGTTGTGGCCACGGATAACGCACAATCCGGTCTGTTCCGATCATGCCGGGCAATACCTTGAACAAGGCCAGGGAAATGTTTTGATCCAGCCGCTCCGCCCAGCGATGGTCTTCGCAAAGCCGATACTGGTTTGCTGTGACGGCTATGACCATTTGCGGACGGTTCAGATATTCCGCGATGTGTATCGGCCCCAAGCCTATCATCGGGCCGATTGCCGTTCCTTTTACGCCAATGGAAGGCACAGAGGAGATACCGGAATCGGCAGTGAGCCGATAAAATTGCACTGGCTTGCTGTCAGTGTGCATACAACCGCCCAACAGTATCGGGAACATTAAAACAAGCCAAAACCTGACAAACCGATACGTCGCCGCTGAATTATCCGAGCATTTCATATTCTGTTCACTCCTTTCCATAAATCAACGAATCGGGATGGCGCTGGAGGTAATCGGTCAAATCCTTGGTCGATTGCGCCGCATCACGCAAGGCTTCCAGCGATTGCCATAACGGTGCGTCGGGTGTAACAAGAGTTTCCACAGAATTTAAAGACTGTTTGGATTCCAGCAATACACTGTTGGCGGTAGTTAGGGTTTTTTCGGCGACCCCCAACACTGGCTTCATCTCGCGGGAAAACTGTTGCACCATTGTTCGGGTCTCAATCACCGCGCCATTCATGTTTTTCAGTAACGGCACCAAATCGCGGTTCATATTAACGACCAGTTTTTCCGTCTCGTTTAGTGTTTTAGCTAAAGCCACACGGCTATTGGCCATCTCCTTAGAGGTCACCAACTCACGGACGGCCTTCAGCGTTGCGGAAAGATCGTTGACGATGGTTTCTAAGGGTAGCTCACGGAATTTAGTCAATATCTCATCCGCCGTATTTCTGATTTGATCTTCCGTCGTCGGTACAGAAGGCAATTCCATCAGGTCTTTGTAATTCAGTCCTGTCAATTTAAGCGCTTGGTTCCGATAAAAATTGAATTCCACATATAACAGCCCCGTTAATAAGCTTTGGGTTTTAAGCTGGGCTTTAAGGCCCGCATCAATCAAGCGCCTAGTCCTTTGCTGGTCTTCTTGCAAGCTGGTTGCCGATTGGTACGAACCGCCTCCGGAATCCAATACCCGTTCCTGATCAATTTCGATCACTACTGGTTTGGCGATCTGCAAAGATTTTTGATCCAGCTCCAAGGCAATTTCTTTTACCCTGCCAATCTGCACACCTTGTAAAGTAACCGGTGCGCCGACATTGAGGCCGTTTAACGCCGAGTCGAAATAAATGACGTATTCGGTCTTTTTCTTGAATAGCTGACCACCGCCAAAAATCAATACCGCCGCGATAAGCAAGGCCAGAGCCCCCACCAGAAAAGCACCTATACTGAAAGGATTGACAGCTTTGCTCATAAGTCACACAGTTCCCGGAGGTTGGTTTGGTTTATGCCGATTTGCCGAATCCTCACGGGTCAAAAAGCGGATCACTTTCGGATCTTTAGATTCAGCCAACAATTTCTTAGGGTCGCAGGAGGCAATCATTGTTTTGGTTTCCACCTGAAATGCCAAATTGGGTGCTGCTGGCCAACTCGTGGGTCATCAGAACAATGGTTGCCCCCAAATGGTCACGCTGGCTGCGGATCAAATCATCCAGCAACTTGGCACTAACTGGATACAGTCTAGCCGATGGTTCATTGAAAAACAGAATTTCCTACTCAACGCCATTGCCCATCAGCCCGCAGGTTTTTGCATACCGCCGCAAAATTTACAATTTGCTGTAAGGCACTGTCTAGGAAATCACGACTGGGTTAGCCAGACATTGTCAATTGCCTGTTAGCATGAAGTGCCCGTCCAACAAACCGCAGGAAACGGCTTGCAGGAAAATATCATGTAAATAGGATAATGTCTTTGTGCCGTAAGATTATTATCAAGCTATACAATTTTTCAATTTGCATCAAAGGTTAAATCCAATGGGTTTCAGCCTATAGTTCTAACTTTGTGATGATAAATAAAGTGATGTGGTTCTGCCTTTTGTTACTGCATCCTTGACATCAATTTTAGGTTCACTAGACTCTTGAAAAATGTGATTGGTTAAACTAATACCGGACTACCGAAAGGAACACTCTTATGAAAATCATCAAGCATTGCCGAATTTCGGTAAATCCTCTGATACTGGGTCTTTTCCTCGCCATCTTGCTCCCAAGAATGTCTTTAGCAGATATTCCTGCTGACTGTTTTGACCCCTTAGCGACACCTGTTTATCCAACTACGGCGAATGTCCCTACCGTAACTTCCCAGGCTTTGGCAGTACGTTTCCTAAATATGGCAACCTTTGGTGCCATGCCCAGAGATGTCAACCATCTAAGCAAAATGAGCTTTGCTGATTGGATTAACGAACAATTTAAATTGGATGCCTCCTGCCATCTTGCGGTTTTGAACCAAACCCAAAACAACAATCAACGGGAAAACCGCATGGAAGTCTGGTTTCGCCACGCCGTAACCGCACCTGACCAATTGCGCCAGCGCGTTGCATTTGCGTTATCGGAAATATTTGTCGTTTCCGATGTGGGTTCAGGTATTCCCACAAACGCGATGGCTGTTTATTATGATATTTTGACCCGAAATGCCTTTGGAAATTTCCGCGATATTTTGGAGCGCGTGACCCTGTCTCCAGCAATGGGCCGCTATTTGTCAATGCTGCGAAATCAAAAAGCTGATCGTAAATTAGGTATCCGTGCAGACGAAAACTATGCCCGCGAAGTCATGCAATTGTTCACCATTGGTTTAGTAGAACTGGACTCTTCAGGCGTACCCTTGTTGCTTGATGGCAACATCATCCCGACTTATACGCAAGTTGATGTTGAAAATTCGGCTAAGGTATTGACTGGTTGGAGTTTTGGCGATTCATACTCGTTTTTTGATGGCGGCGACTGGCGTATCAGCATGAAACCGTTTGATGGTTATCATGACCGTAGCCTGAAAACAATTTTGGACAATATTGTCATCCCCGATAAAGGTAAAGCGGCTGGGGATTTGAAAATTTTACTGGACACACTTTTCAACCATCCCAATGTCGGCCCATTTATTGGTCGCAGGCTTATCCAGAGATTGGTCACCAGCAATCCTTCACCGAACTATATCAAACGTGTCGCCAACAAATTTGCTGATAATGGCAAGGGCGTAAGAGGTGATATGAAAGCCGTAATCCGCGCTGTTTTACTTGACCCGGAGGCCTTGGACGGGACACGCGCGAACACAAATTTTGGCAAATTACGCGAACCTTTGTTAGTTCTGACTCATCTTTGGCGGGCTTTTGACGGCCAATCCATAGACGGGACTTTCCGTTATTATTACCCCGATTCGTCCATTGGGCAGGCACCATTATCGGCCTCTAGTGTTTTCAATTTTTTCCGCCCCGATTTTTCTCCTAGCGGCGCACTTAAAAACCGAGGTCTGTTTGCCCCTGAATTCCAACTTGTCAATGATGCTAATAACACACGGTTTTATAACGAATTATTTGGCCTTATTTATTGGCGATACAAAGGCAATCCCTACATTAACCCTTATGATGTGTTGATTAATATCAATAACCTGAAAAAACGTGCTAAATCTCCTGGAGCGTTGGTTGATTACCTCAACTTGATTTTAACCGGCAATAAATTGTCTGCTGATGTAAACACCGTTTTAAGCAATTATCTCCGCTCCGTTGATTACAAGTCGTATCCTGAAAATGGTGTCAACCGTTCTCTGGAAGCCCTATATTTGATTATTAGTTCCCCCAATTATCTCATTCAACGCTGATAAAGGAAGTTACCATGACAGCATCTACACATTGGACTCGCCGCAATTTTTTACAATGCGCCGCTGCAACAGCAGCGGGCATGTGCAACCGTAACGCGGCACTTGGATTACTAGCTGGTGTACAGGCGTCTGCAGTTGAGGCGGCGGCACCAAATTACCGCGCCTTGGTATGTGTTTTTCTGGCAGGTGGTAATGACGGCTACAATGTATTGATTCCAAACGATACAAATCAATATAACACTTATAAAAATGCACGCGGTAGTTTGGCATTCCCTAGCGATCAATTGCTAAGTTTAAACTCGTCATTAGGACAAAACTTTGCCGTTTCTTCCCGCGCGCCAAGTTTCCAAAATATGTACAACAATGGTCGCTTGGCATTTTTGGCGAATGTCGGCACATTATTGCAACCGACAACAAAAAAGGATTATCAGGCAAATGTCAATTTGCCGCCGCAACTTTACTCTCATAACGACCAATCCGACCAAGGCATGTCCAGCCAACTTGACGCTTTGGAGAAAATTGGCTGGGGTGGGCGTATGGCGGATTTGCTTACCGGACTCAATGGCAACAGCCCATTGCCACTGGGTGTATCCATCGCAGGTAACAACCTTTTTCAGGTCGGCATCAGTGCTGTGCCATATTACATGAGTGGTGGCGGTGTCAATAATTTTTACGTAACATCTGGCGGCCCTAAAGATGCCCGCACCAGAACTTTCAACAAAATGTTGGATTTAACGCTGACAAACGGTCGCTTACTGGAAAGGGAGTTTGCCAAATCAGTCAAAAATTCGCTGGACTTAAGCCAAACAATTATTAACGCTTTAAATAAAAGTTCAATCGGCACGGGGATTTGGCCAGGAGGCTCTTTGTCGCAGCAATTGCAAATGGTTGCAAAAGTAATTAGTGTCCGAGAAATTTTTGGCGTAAAACGCCAAGTTTTTTATGTTGTTCAGGGCGGTTACGATACCCATGACGACCAAATCCAGCGGCACGGAAATTTGATTGCCGAACTGTCTCAAGCTTTGGCTGCTTTTCATGGCGCAATGGATGATTTTGGCGTAGGCGATGATGTGACCAGTTTCACTTTATCAGATTTTGGACGCACCCTCACGACTAACGGCGATGGCACTGACCATGCGTGGGGCAATGTGCAAATGGTCGCTGGTGGTTCGGTAATAGGCGGCAATGTCTATGGCACATTTCCGGATCAAACCATTGATGGCCCTGATGATTCTGGCTATGGACGTTTAATTCCCACATCTTCTATTGAGCAATATGGAGCAACTTTAGCTCGCTGGTTCGGGGCCAACGAAACACAATTAACAACAATTTTTCCCCATCTCAGCCGCTTCGACAACGCCGATCTTGGCTTTATGACCTTATCTTAAAGACTTCACCAAAAAACGGTTTGTGGTCGACCTAACTGCTATTGATGCTTGGGTCACAACTATTTAAAAGAATTGCACGAACAGGGTAACGTCTTTCTGATAAGGATGCCTTTAAACTTGCTATTCATTTGCTGGCAACGAAAATTTGCGGATTATCTTCCAAGTTTGGAATCTTAGCTGATTGTAAGTAAAAAACCATTGTATTTATTGACTTTGTTCAGCTCTTGTTTAGTGATTTATTACTTCACTTACCTATACAGAAACTAGAAAAAATCCTTCCTAGTAAATCATCAGATGTAAATTCGCCAGTGATTTCCGCCAAACTTTGTTGGGCCATCCGCAAATCTTCGGCGACCAGTTCACCAGCTTGGTTGATTTGCAATTGGTTTAAGGCAGTTTCGACGGCTTCGTGGGCATGAGCCAACGCTTCCAGGTGACGGCGGCGGGCGATGAAAACATTATCGGTGGCTTCATTGAAACCGACGCTATCTTTAAGATGGCGTATCAGCAAATCCATGCCAGCACCCGTTTTGATGGACAAGTGGATGGTAGAACCTTGATCAGTTTGGCGCAGGGCCGGTGGGAGTTGCAGCAAATCAATTTTGTTGTAGACACGGGTGATGTCAGACTGCTGGGGCAGGGTGGCCAATAAACTTTCATCAGGGTCGTTAGCATCTATCAACAGCAAAATTTTATCGGCCTTATGGATTTCTTCATGGGCGCGGCGGATACCTTCTTGTTCGACGGGATTATCACTGTCACGCAAACCTGCCGTGTCAATGATGTGCAAGGGCATGCCATCCAATTGGATGCGTTCGCGCAATACGTCGCGGGTAGTGCCGGCTATGTCGGTGACGATAGCGGCCTCATGTCCGGCGAGGGCATTTAGCAAACTCGATTTTCCGGCATTGGGTTTACCTGCCAAAACGATGGTCATGCCATCGCGTAGCAAGCGGCCTTGCTGGGCAGTTTTTTGGATTTGTCCGATACGCTCTAACAACTTTACCAGTCGTTTTTCAACAATCCCATCAGTTAAAAAGTCGATTTCTTCGTCAACAAAATCAATCGCAGCTTCCACGTAAATTCGCAATTCCGTAAGTTCTTCTACCAGTTGGTTGATTTGCTGGGAAAACACGCCTTGCATTGATTTTTGCGCCGAACGAACTGACTGTTCAGTGCTGCTGGCGATCAAATCGGCAACCGCTTCGGCTTGCGCCAGATCGAGTTTGTTGTTTAAAAACGCCCGTTCGGTGAATTCACCTGGCCTTGCCAAACGTGCGCCTAGTGCAAGGACGCGCCGCAACACCATATCCAACACGACTGAACCGCCGTGGCCTTGTAATTCTAGGACGTCTTCGCCGGTATAAGAGGCAGGGGCAGGGAAAAACAGGCTAATGCCAGAATCAATAATTTCACCATCGGCATTCTGGATGGCGCAATAAGTGGCTTGGCGGGGAAGGGGGAGTTTGCCAAAGAGTTGTTGGGCGATTCCGCTGACAGTTTTGCCTGAGATGCGGATAATGCCGACACCGCCATTACCTGGCGGTGTCGCAATGGCGGCTATGGTATCGTTGTTATCATTGGCCAATATGAACAGTGCCTTCCGCATTGATTTGTTTGGTGATATACCATTGCTGAATAATCGACAAGGTATTGTTGACCACCCAGTACAAAACCAATCCGGCTGGAAAAAACAGGAAGAAGACTGTGAAAACTAACGGAAACATCTTCATGACCTTGGCTTGGATAGGATCTATCGGCACTGGATTCAAGCCTTGCTGGATTTTCATCGTGACGCCCATGATAATCGGCAAAATATAGAAAGGGTCTTCAACTGACAAATCTTGTATCCACAGCATGAATGGGGCTTGGCGGAATTCGACAGTTTCACTCAATACCCAATACAAACACATAAAGACGGGTATTTGCACCAAAACGGGAAAACAGCCGCCTAGAGGATTGGCTTTTTCCTTTTTGTACAAGGCCATCATTTCCGTGTTGAAACGTTGGCGGTCATCTTTGAAACGATCTTGCAATTCTTTCAAGCGCGGTTGGATTTTGCGCATTTTTGCCATCGATTTAAAGCTGGCTTGTGACAGCGGAAAAAATAACAGTTTGATGCACAAAGTCACGCCGATAATCGCCAATCCCCAATTGCCTGTCAGCGTATGGATTTGGTTCAATAACCAGTAAATGGGTTTACCAATAAAGGTCAAAACACTGTAATCAACCGTCAACTCCAAACCTGTAGCCACTTTTTCCATGACAGGCTGCACTTTTGGCCCTGCAAAAAGTTTCGAATTGAAATCAGCAGTGGCATTGCCTTCCACTGTCACCATAGGTGAGTATGAACCAATGACATAGGTTTCGTTTTGAAGTTTTTTGGTATAAAAATGGTTTTCTTGATCTGCCGGTGGAATCCATGCGGAGGCAAAATAGTGTTGGATCATTGCTGTCCAGCCGCCTTTGGTGATGACATTCAAGTCGGCATCAACCATGTCATCAAAACTGATTTTTTGATATTTATCTTTTTCTGTATAAACCACCCCACCATTATATGCTTGCATTCCACCCATCAAGATGTTGCCTTTTTCACTGTTATCAGGTACACGCAACAATTGGCTATATTGGCCGACAACCAAAGCATTTCCAGAGGCATTGTCAATATGCTGGTTAAGCGCGATTTCGTAACTGCCTCGCTTGAAGGTGTATGATTTCGTGACCGTTATTCCTTGGTTATCCGTCCAAGTCAAGGGAATTGTCAGGCTATCTTGCCCGGCGGGCAAAATGTAGTTGTCTTTGGTACTATTAAAGATTGTGTAATGGTTAGCAATGGCACCAGAACCATTGTCGGCAATCAAACCGCTTTGAGCCACAAACATTTTTTCTGGGAGGCTATTAAACAATCTGACTGGAGCGTGATTTTTTTCGGAAACAGACAGACCTATCAAGCTACGTGCTTGGTTTACTATCGTATTGTCACGTTCAACTGGATAGTGGAGCAAATCCAAATCGACAATAGTACCACCTTGTAAATCGATTCCAAGTTCGATGACATCCGTTTTAATTTTTATAATATTTTTGGAAGACGGCGTATCGATAGCAACTGGGCTGACTTGGACTGTACTGGTTGATGATGCAGTTGACGGTAAAGGTAAGTCTTCCTTTGGGGGTTCTTGCTTAGCCGCAGTGATTGCGGGAACTTCTGGCTTTGGGCCATAATCAATTTGCCAAGCTTGCATCAGCAATACCACTAGCATCGCAAACGTGACAATTAATACAAATCTTAAATTATCCATTCTTATTTCTCAATTTATCTGGAACGGGATCAATGCCCCCTTCATGGAAGGGGTGGCATTTTAATAATCTTTTGAGGGTGAGATAGCAACCCATGGCGACACCATGGCGCTGAAACGCTTCTAAGGAATATTGGGAACAGCTTGGATAAAAACGACAATTAGAACCAAGCAAAGGACTGATAAAGTATCGGTAAAACTTTATTATTGCTATGAATATGAAGCGCATCGGGTTACCAACTTTAGCCAGTGTTTTTCCAATGACTTTCTTAATAGTTCCAGCGGGGCATCGACGGCTTCCTTGCGGGCTAAAACAACAATATCGATATTCCCTAAATGTTGCTGTAGCCGAAAATTTTCCCGAACAGTGCGTTTAATGATATTTCTGTGTACAGCTTTTTTGATATTTTTTTTAGCAATTGCCAAACCTAGCCTCGGATGATCCAAATCATTTTTTATCGCCAATAAGGTAAAATACTGATCGCTGGATTTTACAGGTTTAGCAAAAACTTTTTTATATTCAGCGGGCTTTTTTAAGCGGCACTGCGGAGGAAAACCAAAATCATTGTCCGTCAAACCAAAATCTACACCGTCAATTTGTGACGACCTTTGGCTCTGCGTGCATTTAACACTTTGCGGCCACCGACTGTCGCCATTCTGGAACGGAAACCATGGGTTCTGACACGTTTGATTTTACTGGGTTGGTATGTTCTTTTCATTGTTACTCAAGCCTACTCGGATAGTGTTATCAAAAACGGATAAAAAAGACGTTGGATGATAGAATAAACCACTTAGCCTGTCAATTCTGTAACGACTTGTTTTATTACTACATAGTGGCAAAAGCCCTGTTTCTGTTACCTCACAATTCAATATCTTATCTACTTCAATGAGTTCAATTTGGGACAACTGCCTAGCTAAACTTGAAAATGAAATTGCCAATGCCGATTTCAGCACCTGGATACGCCCCCTGCAAGCAGTCGAAACTGATGGGCATATCACTTTGCTCGCACCCAACCGCTTTGTGTTGGACTGGGTCAAACAACACCACTTTACTAAAATTGAAGAAACTATCCACGAATTTTCAAATGGGACTTTGCTTCTTAATTTTGAAATTGGCTCAAAAAAATCGGCAACACCTGCCATCACCAAATTTGCCAAACCTTCCGAAACCAAAAAAGCCCCTTTAAATTTTCTTAACAAAGCCTTTTCCTTTGATAATTTCGTGGAAGGCAAATCTAACCAACTCGCCCGTGCCGCATCTATCCAAGTTTCTGAAAATAGCGGCAAAGCTTATAACCCGTTATTGATTTACGGTAGTTCCGGCTTAGGCAAAACACATCTGATGCATGCTATCGGCAATGCAGTAATAGCAAAAAATCCTTCTGCTAATATTGTTTATCTGCATTCAGAAAAATTTGTCCAAGATATGGTAAAAGCTTTGCAACAAAATTCGATAGACGCTTTTAAGCATTTTTATCGCGCAATTGATGTGCTGCTTATCGACGATATTCAATTTTTTGCTGGAAAAGAGCGTTCTCAAGAAGAATTTTTCCATACTTTCAATACCTTGTTAGAAAAAAAACATCAAGTCGTTTTAACTTGCGACAAATATCCCAAAGAAATTGTAGGTCTTGAAGACCGCTTAAAATCACGTTTTGGCTGGGGACTGCCCGTTTCAATAGAACCACCGGATATGGAAACCCGGGCGGCTATCTTAATGAAAAAAGGACAATTGGTCGGTGTTGACCTACCACAGGAAGTGGCTTTTTTCATCGCAAAACGAATTCCGTCTAACGTCCGTGATTTGGAAGGTGCTTTACGACGTGTGATTGCCAATGCCCAATTCACTGGGCGTGAAATTACTACCGATTTCACAAAGGAAGCTTTACATGATTTGATTTCTTTACAAGATAAATTAATTAATATTGAAAATATCCAAAAAACCGTTGCCGAATATTACAAAATCCGTATCTCTGATTTAGCCTCTAAAAACCGCAAGCAAACCATCACACGTCCTAGACAAGTTGCTATGTGTCTGGCGAGGGAATTAACTTCGCATAGCTATCCAGAAATTGGTAGTTCTTTCGGAGGACGCGACCACACGACTGTCATCAATGCTTGCAAGCGTATTGCTGAACTAAAAGAATCAGATCATAAAATAGCAGAAGATTATGCCAACTTGTTACGCACCTTATCCCATTAAACTGGGGATAACATTGTGTGTAATCCCTATTATTGCTGTAGTTATTTCTGTAGATAACTTTAAGGAAAAGTTTACCCAAGCACTTTTCCACAACTTACCAACACTTAACAAACAGCCTTAATTATTATTTAACTAATTGTTTATAAATATAAAAAATAGCTTATACAGGATTTTTAGCCCACTAATAATAATATGCTTTAAATACTTTTCTTAATTTTTATTAGGCTAGAATAATTAATTTTAGGTTTTAAATTACCTGCATTTCACCCTTACAAGCTGTGGATAACACTGTGGATAAAAACTATGTTTCATATGAATAAACTTGTGCATAAAAATTGAATTATTTTTCAAGATATTTTATCCACAACTGCCAAAGCTTTTAAGTAACTTATTTATACACATTCAACTGGTTGAATATCAACAATAATATCTGATTTTCCACAGTTTTTGCCTACACTAATACTAATAAAGTTAAAAATATGAAATTCATTATTAATAGAGAAGTTTTACTGACGCCTTTACAGCAAATTGTCAGTGTTATAGAAAAACGTCAGACATTACCAATTCTTGCCAATGTTTTATTGGTGATTGATGATGGCAAATTAGTTATGACCGGTACTGATTTGGAAATCCAGATTATTGCCAAAATTGCTATTGAACCCTCTAATTTAGGATCTATAACCATTCCTGGCAGAAAGTTTTTGGATATTTGCCGTTTATTGCCTAAAAATGCGGAAATTAAATTTGAACTCGAAAACGAAAAAATAAAAATATCTTCACAACGTAGCCGTTTTTCCTTAAGTACATTACCTGCTGATAATTACCCAGAGTTTTCTGAATCTGCTTTGGATAACCAATTTTTTATCAATGCAGGACAATTTAAAAAAGCGTTTGATAAGACTATGTTTTGTATGGCTAATCAAGACGTTCGTTACTATTTAAACGGTCTCTTGATGAATATCTCAAACAGTAAGCTTAAGTTAGTAGCTTCTGATGGCCATCGTTTAGCGATATATGAGGATTTTCTTGAGCAAGCTACTGGATTTGAAGCGCGGATCATCTTACCAAGAAAAGGTGTTTTAGAATTAAACCGCTTATTAGATGATCCCGAAGTGGAATTGAAGGTTGAATTTTCTAGCAACAATATTCGAATTTATATCAATGACCTCATTTTTTCAGCAAAATTAGTCGATGCCAAATATCCAGATTTTAGTAAAGTTTTTCAACAAGAATTTTTTAATCCCTTGTTTATTGATAAACAACTATTCCGTGATGCTTTGACACGGGTTGCTATTTTGTCAAATGAAAAATTTAAAGGCATCACACTTGACATTGTTTCTGATCATTTGACCATCAGCACCCATAATCCCGAACAAGACGAAGCGGAAGAAGAACTCGCAATCGATTATGATGGAGAACCTTTGACTATTTCTTTCAATGCCCAATATCTGTTGGAAGCCGTTGCCAATTTAGATTCTGAAACGGCTGCATTAATTATAGCTAGCAATGCCAGCAGTTGCTTTATCAATGAACAAAATGACCGAACTTACCAATTCATCGTAATGCCAATGCATTTGTAAACTTTATAGATATGAGTTTAGTTAAATTGGATATTTTTCATGTTAGAAATATTCATAAGGCATCGATACAACCCTGTCCTACCATTAATTTAATCGTTGGGGATAATGCCAGTGGCAAGAGTTCTTTACTTGAAGCCATTTATATCTTGGGTAGGGCGAAATCATTTCGTTCAACTGCAATCAAATCTGTGATCAGTCTCGATCAGGAACACCTAGTCGTATCAGCACAAATAGAAAAAGTTGATGCGGGTATTTGCCATTTAGGCATTCAGCTTGACGGTAAAACCCTGCTGATCCGTATCAATCAAGAAACTAAGCAACAACGTTCTGAATTGGCCTACGCTTTCCCTTTGCAACTTATCCATCCAAAAAGCTATGAGTTACTTGATTCTGGCGCACAATTACGGCGTGAATTCTTGGATTGGGGTATTTTTAATGATGACAAACAATATCTTTATGTTTGGCGTCGGTTTAAAAAAGCCTTGGCTCAACGTAATGCTTTGTTAAAAACCAAGCAATTAGAACAACTTTCTGTTTGGAACAAAGAATTCGTGTATTACGGTACAATAGTCCATGATTATCGCAGAGGTTATATTGAAAAATTACGGTCTGTTTTTGTCCAAATTAGTAAAAAATTTTTAGTCATTGATAACATAGCCATTCATTTGCTGTCAGGTTGGGATGTTTCCAAAAATTTAGCAGATGCTTTGGATCAGGATTTAGACAAAGATTTGCGTTACGGTTTTACTCACAGCGGCCCACACCGCGGTGATTTTCAGGTATTTGTCAACCAACGTCTGGCAAAAGATTTTGTATCACGCGGTCAATTAAAATTACTGGTATTAAGCTTAAAACTTGGACAAGTGCAATTATTAGCTGTTGATCAAAATCATCTAGGTTGTGTGTTGATAGATGATTTTTCTGCAGAATTAGATGTTACTAATCGTAGTAAATTACTCGATTTTTTATCAAGCATAAATTGCCAGGTTTTTATTACTTCTAATGTTCAAACTGACTTTGGTGATTTAAGCAAATTATCTACTTACAAGATGTTCCACATGGAACAGGGTACTATAAAACCATTGTAATGTTCCACATGGAACATTCAGGAAACCATAGGAAAGAATAAATCCAAATGAGCAACAATAACGATCAATACGACAGTACCAATATTCAGGTTTTAAAAGGGCTAGATGCTGTAAGAAAGCGACCTGGAATGTATATTGGTGATACAGATGACGGTTCTGGTTTGCACCACATGGTATTTGAGGTTGTTGATAATTCGATTGATGAAGCTTTAGCAGGATATTGCAAGGAAGTCAGGGTGATAATTCATTCCAACGGCTCCGTAACCGTTGCAGATGATGGTCGCGGTATTCCAGTAGATATACATGAAGAAGAAGGTAGGTCAGCGGCTGAAGTCATTATGACTGTCTTACATGCGGGTGGAAAGTTTGATGATAATGCCTACAAGGTTTCTGGTGGTTTGCATGGGGTGGGTATTTCGGTTGTCAATGCGTTGTCTGAGGAACTGAATCTGGAAATTCGTAAAAATGGAAAATTGTATAAACAGCAATATCTGATGGGTGAACCCGTCGCGCCATTGGCGGCAGTAGGGGAAACAACAGATAAGGGGACTTTGATAAATTTTAAGCCTAGCAACAAAACTTTCACTGATGTTGAATTCCATTACGATATTCTGGCTAAACGCTTGCGCGAATTGTCCTTCCTAAATTCTGGTGTCCGTATTAGTCTGGAGGATGAACGCACCGATAAACAAGATGTGTTTGAATTTGAAGGTGGCATCAGCGCGTTTGTTGAGCATTTGAATAAAAATAAAATCCCTTTATTTCCTGAAGTATTTTATTTTAAGGCTGACAAAGAAGGTGTGACTGTGGAAGTCGCCATGCAATGGAACGACTCATATCAAGAAAACGTTTTTTGTTATACCAACAATATCCCACAGCGAGATGGTGGTAGTCATTTAGCCGGATTTAGAGGCGCGTTGACCCGCACAATCAACCAATACATCGAAACTAGTGGCTTGGCTAAAAAAGAAAAAGTCAGCACTACAGGTGATGATGCCCGCGAAGGCTTAACAGCCGTCTTATCTGTGAAAGTCCCAGATCCAAAATTTTCCTCACAAACCAAAGATAAACTGGTGTCATCGGAAATAAAGCCCTTAGTAGAATCGACGATGAACGAAAAGCTTCAGGAATTTTTGTTGGAAAAACCTACTATCGCTAAAGCGATTGTCGGCAAGATTATTGATGCAGCCCGTGCCCGTGAAGCAGCCCGCAAAGCCCGTGAAATGACGCGTCGTAAAACTACACTGGATATTGCCGGACTACCCGGAAAACTAGCCGATTGCCAAGAAAAAGACCCAGCTTTATCTGAACTGTTTCTCGTCGAAGGGGACTCGGCAGGTGGCTCGGCAAAACAGGGCAGGGATAGGCGCACACAGGCGATTCTGCCATTGAAAGGTAAAATCTTAAATGTTGAAAAAGCCCGTTTCGATAAAATGATTTCATCTGAAGAAGTCGGTACCTTAATTACCGCTTTAGGATGTGGCATTGGTAAAGACGAATACAATCTTGCCAAATTACGCTATCACCGAATCATCATAATGACCGATGCGGATGTGGATGGTTCGCATATCCGTACCTTGTTACTGACCTTTTTTTACCGTCAATTGCCAGAAATTATCGAAAAAGGCTATATCTACATTGCCCAACCGCCTTTATACAAAGTTAAAAAGGGTAAGCAGGAACATTATGTGAAAGATGATGTGGCTTTAAATGAATATCTGATCCAATTGGCACTTGATAAGGCACAATTGTTTACGGATGAATCCATACCACCGATACAAGGCCAAGGTTTAGAAAAGCTGGCGAAAGATTATGTGAGTATCGTCAGTAATATAAACCGTCTGTTTAGGCGCTATGACGAAGCTTTTTTAGAGCAATTGATTTCTATGGATGTAGTAAACGAAGAACTTAAACAAGAACAAGAAAAATTATCAGCGTGGTTCGATAAAATTATCCGGCAATTGAATGATTGCTTTGGGACCGCAATTTTTTCAGTGCAACTCGATTATAAAAGCGGCACTGAATTTTCTGCAGTAATTAGTAAACGACTACATGGCATAAGCAAATTATTTGTCATACCATCGACATTTTTTAATAGTAAAGACTATAAACAGATGGCGCAATATGCTCAAGACACATTAGAGATGTTTGGCGAAGGTTCATACATCAAAATGGGCGAACGCCAGCAGGCTGTAAACAGCTTTAAGCAAGCGTTTGACTGGATGATGAAGGAAGTGAAAAAAGGCCAGCATATCCAACGGTACAAAGGATTAGGCGAGATGAATCCCGAACAACTTTGGGAAACCACGCTAGATGCCAATAACCGCCGATTATTGCAAGTCAGGATAGAAGATGCGATTGCCGCCGACGAAATTTTTACTACCTTAATGGGTGATGTCGTTGAGCCACGTCGTGACTTTATTGTTAAAAACGCTTTAGATGTCACCAATCTGGATGTGTAATTATGCTCACTTACCCACAAATTGATCCTATCGCTATAGAACTTGGCCCGCTGAAAGTCCATTGGTACGGTCTGATGTATTTGCTTGGTTTTATTACTGTGTATTTCTTAGGCCAAAATAGTGCCCGACGGCCATGGTCTCCGATAAAGCCAGAAGCAATTGAAGATTTAGTCACATACGGCGCATTAGGTGTGATTTTAGGTGGCAGGATTGGCTATGTGTTGTTTTATAAATTTAGCGATTTTATTCAAGACCCTAGCATGTTGTTTAAAATATGGGAAGGAGGTATGGCTTTCCATGGAGGAATGTTGGGAGTGTTTGTAGCGATGTGGTTTTATGCTAAGAAACAAAACTGCACCATGATGCAGCTTATCGATATTATTGCACCTTTGGCTCCCGTTGGTTTAGGGGCAGGCAGAATAGGAAACTTTATTAATTCTGAACTCTGGGGAAGGACAACTGATGTTCCATGGGCAATGGTATTTCCAAATGGAGGGCCATTGGCAAGACATCCTTCACAACTTTACGAAGCGTTTCTTGAAGGATTGATTTTATTCATTATTTTACAAGTCTATACCAGAAAACCAAGGCCAGTTATGGCGCCAACAGGAGTGGCGATTTTTTTCTACGGCTGTTTCCGCTTCTTTGTTGAGTTTTACCGTATGCCTGACGCCCATTTAGGGTATTTGGCTTTTGATTGGTTGACAATGGGGCAGGTTCTATCTTTTCCTATGATAATAATTGGTGCAGTGATGATATTTTTTGCCTATAAAAAACCATCAATAATTGAATAATTCAATTTCATTAGTTGTTTAGTCCCATATTTTTCTGATACACAAACTGTCTTAATTTTAAATACGTAATTTGGAGTTCGAAATGATTGAATTAAAAAAGAATCTGGATTTCGCCGGACCAGAAGGCCCGGTGGTGTTGGTGATTATGGATGGTGTCGGTATCGGTAAAAATCCAGAAAGCGATTTTGTGAAACAAGCTAATACCCCAAATTTAAACTGGTTAAAAGACAATGCCTTGTACACCGAATTACGGGCGCACGGCGTTGCTGTAGGTTTGCCAGATGACGGCGACATGGGCAATTCTGAAGTGGGGCATAATGCTATTGGCTGTGGACGTATTTTTGAACAAGGTGCGGCTTTAATCGGCAAAGCAATAGCATCAGGTGCGATGTATGCGGATGGCTCGGTTTGGCAAGAGTTGGTTACTAACGTCAATGCAAAATCCTCTACCTTGCATTTTATTGGTTTGTTGTCTGATGGCAATGTCCATTCGCATATCAATCACTTGGAATCCATGTTACGCACAGCGAAAGCCCAGGGCGTAAAAACAGCGCGTATCCATGCCCTGATTGACGGACGCGATGTTCCGCCGACTTCAGCTTTTGAATACATTGACCGCTTCGAAGCCTTCTTAAACGACATCAATGCCGATGGCACGGTTGATTATTGCGTGGCCTCCGGTGGCGGACGGATGAACATCACTATGGATCGTTATGATGCCGATTGGGATATGGTCAAACGCGGCTGGGCAACTCATGTCAAAGCCGAAGGCCGTATGTTTACTTCCATGAAAGCGGCGGTTGAAACTTTCCGTACCGAAATTCCTGGCATTTTGGATCAGGATTTGCCTGCTTTTGTTATAGCAAGCGACGGCAAAGCAGTCGGCCCGATTGTTGATGGCGATAGCGTCATTTTCTTCAATTTCCGTGGCGACCGCGCCTTAGAAATCACCAAAGCCTTTGAAGCCGATGATTTGAAAGAATTTGACCGTGGCGGCAAACCGGATGTGCTGTATGCAGGTATGATGCAATATGACGGTGATTTGGGCGTACCGGCCCGCTATCTGGTGACGCCACCTGCAATTGACCGAACCATGAGCGAATATCTCTCCAACGCTGGCGTTAAGCAGTTGGCGATTTCCGAAACCCAAAAATACGGTCACATGACCTATTTCTTTAACGGCAACAACTCCGGTAAATTTGCGACTGAAACGTGGCAAGAAATTCCGTCTGATAACTGTCCGTTCGAAAATGCGCCCCGCATGAAAGCCGATGAAATTACCGATGTCGTGATTAAGGCGATTGAAAGCGGTGACTATCAATTTATCCGCCTGAATTTTCCCAATGGCGATATGGTAGGCCATACTGGCGTAGTCAGTGCTGTAAAATTGGCAGTTGAAGCGGTTGATGATAACGTCGGTAGAATTATGGAAGCCGTAAAAAAAGCCAACGGCATCCTAGTTTGCACCGCTGATCATGGTAACGCCGACGATATGTGTGAGCTGGATAAAAAGACCGGCGCATTGGTATTGGACGAGCAGGGCAAATGCAAACCCAAGACAGCCCATTCTTTGAACCCCGTGCCAGGAATAATCTATGACCCATCTGGTGTAGCCAATGCCCGTTTAGCGGATGTGCCTAAAGCTGGCATTGCCAATCTGGCGGCGACCTGTATAACACTATTGGGTTTTATACCGCCGGAAGATTATGTTGCGAGTTTAGTAAGAGTTGGTTGAAGTTTACAGGTTGCAGGAATAGCAACTTTTATTTATTGATTGAGATTTGAAGATGGGTGCTAGGCATCCATCTTTTGTTCAGGTTCTAATTCGGCTCCGTCGCAAAGAATGTCAAATGGCTCGACTAACAGCCAATAAAACCAGTTTTAATTCTATTGTCTGTTTTCCTAATTCATGCATATTATCCATAGCATTTGGTTTCCTCAGCCTAACCAAGATTTTATCCAATCCGGCGCTTTTTATCTGTGGATAGAAAGCGACGAAGTCCGCACTAAAGCCCCCGATACCGTACATCCGCAGCATTTAAACGAAAAAGCCTGCCTAGCGTTTTTAACAACTGAATTGGCGGTGACTGTGATCAAGCCGATTCAGGAAAGGATGTTGCCGTTGTTATTGCCCACATACGCAGGCAAACCCTTACCGTCGCCTCAGTTGCAAGCGGTCGATATTGATGGCGAAATCACTTTGCAAACTTGGCAGGTTTATGCTTACCCCTTGTCCAACCCGCTTAAAACGATCAACCTCATCCATTTCTTATCCTGTTACCAAGTCAGTAATGTCCGGCTCGGTAGCGATTTTCTGTTTTGGTATTGGTTTAGCCAGTCCTTGAAACCATTTCTAGCTAAAGACCAATACCTGCCGATGTTGCTGAGCCAAAAATCAGCTAAAAACATCAGCTTTTATCAGCGTTGGCAAATCGTGGCTAGCGGCTACGAAAGCTTGATCCAAAGGGCGCTTGCTTCCATGCCGCTGGTTTGCAACCAGCACTACCAAGCCGAATCTTTGTTGCGGCATTTTGCTGAAGTACTGGTTGATGAATTAGTGGAGAGTGCCGCTAAGGATATGCCAGAAGTGTTCGTGAAAAAAGTCCGCGATGACTTTTTGGAAACCATACTGTTTCACAAACTAAGCGAAGGTAGCATCAGAACCTGCCAGAAAGTGCCAGATGAATTTATGGCTTGGCAGCAATGGCAACAAAAACTGCTGGGAACACCATCGCACAACACCTTGCAGTTAGGTTTGCAATTACTGGAAGCCGAAGCCGAACGCGTTGACCACTGGGGCTTGACATTCTTTTTGTCCTCTCAGCAAGACCCGTCACTGAAAATCGATTTGGCGAATTTTTGGGCGCAAAAAAACCATTTCTGCCAGTTATTACAACAAGACTCCGGGGCAACGGTTGAACAACAGATATTGGTCAATTTGGCGCAAGCCGCCCGCATCTATCCCAAGCTCTGGCAAGGCATGGAAGGCAGTGAACCGAACAACGTGCAATTGAACTTGGATGAGGCGTTTGAATTTCTGCAAGAAAGCGCGTGGCTACTCGAAGATGCCGGATTTAAAGTCATTATCCCGGCTTGGCTCACGCCCAAAGGCCGCCGCCGCGCCAAAATACGGCTGCGTACCGGCAAAAGCACGTCTAAACCCGCTTCGGCAAAAGGCTATTTTTCCATGGATACGCTGACCAACTACCATTACGAGTTGGCCTTAGGTGATGAAACCTTAAGTCCCGAAGAATGGCAACAATTGGTCGAAGCGAAAACGCCGCTGGTATTTTTTCGTGGGCAATGGATGCAATTGGATCGCGATGCCATGCAGGACATGCTGGCGTTTATGCAGCAGCCTCAGGAAAGGCCGGATTGGGCTATGCAGGATTTGCTCAAAAAATTGGCGGAAGAAGCCGACAGTTTTGAATTGGATGTCCATGACAGCTTGGCACACATGCTGGCGAAATTGTCCGACACCAGCCAATTGGAGCCGATAAATAACCCGGCGACGCTCAACGCCCAGTTGCGTGATTATCAAAAACGTGGCGTGGCTTGGTTGCGTTATTTGGAGCAATTGGGCTTGAACGGCTGTTTGGCGGATGACATGGGTTTGGGTAAAACCATGCAAGTCATTAGTTTATTGCTGCTAGAGCGCGAACAAGCTAAACCCGCCCCGACCTTGCTGATCGCACCCACCTCGGTGATCGGCAATTGGCAAAAAGAACTGGAAAAATTCGCCCCGCAGTTAACGGCCTTGATCCACCACGGCAGCCGCCGCGAACAAAATGCCGCCGTTTTCACGGAACTGTGCGGGCAACACGATGTATTGATCACCTCGTACACCTTGGCCCGTAAAGACAACAAACTGCTGGAGGCGCAGAACTGGCGGCGGATTGTGTTGGACGAAGCCCAAAACATCAAAAATCCCACTGCCGCGCAAACCAAAGCCATCTTAAAACTGCCCGCCGTTTCGCGTCTGGCCTTAACGGGTACGCCTGTGGAAAACCGCCTGATGGATTTATGGTCGATATTCAACTTCCTAAACCCCGGCTATTTGGGCAAACAGGCGCAGTTCCGCAAAACCTATGAATTGCCCGTGCAGCGTGACAATAACCCTATCCAATCGGCGGTGCTGAAACGGCTGATCCAGCCGTTTATTTTGCGGCGTTTAAAAACCGACAAGAACATCATCAAAGACTTGCCGGACAAAATCGACAATAAAATTTACTGCAACCTCAGTAAAGAACAGGCTTCCTTGTATGAAGTGGTGGTAAAAGATGTGGTCAAACAACTGGAAGACAGCGAAGGCATCCAACGCCAGGGCTTGATGCTGTCCACCTTGATGAAACTGAAACAAATCTGCAACCATCCCATGCAGTTTTTACAAGATGGCAGCGCGTTTACGCCAGAGCGTTCACATAAATTGGAGCGCATCGGCGACATGCTGGAAGAGGCGATGGCGGAAGGTGACAGTGTCCTGGTGTTCACCCAATTCACCGAAATCGGTGAACATCTGAACCGTTACCTGAGCCGCGACAAACACCATAAAACCTATTACCTGCATGGCGGTACGCAACGTAACAAACGCGAACAAATGATCGTCGACTTCCAAAACCCCGACAGCGAGCCTGCGGTATTTATCCTGTCGCTGAAAGCGGGCGGGGTCGGTATCACCTTGACGCGGGCCAACCATGTTTTTCATTTTGACCGCTGGTGGAATCCCGCCGTCGAAAACCAAGCCACGGATCGCGCTTTCCGTATCGGCCAAAAGAAAAATGTCTTCGTGCATAAATTCATTACTTTGGGGACGCTGGAAGAACGCATCGACCAAATGATCAGCGACAAACAAAAAATGGCGGACAGCATCGTCGGTAATGACGAAAGCTGGTTGACCAAACTGGACAATCAAGCCTTTAAAGAACTAATTGCCCTCAATAAACACAGCATTCTGGAAGACTGACATGGGCACAGCCGCAAAAACCTGGTGGGGACAAAAATTTATCTCCGCGTTGGAAGCGTTTACCGACAGCGGTCGTTTGCAGCGCGGGCGTTCCTACGCCACCGATAACCGTATCAAACACTGGCAGGTGCATGACGGAAAAGTCGAGGCCAAGCTACGCGGCAACGTCAATCCCTATTTTGGCGTATATAAAGAGCCGACTTATAAAGTCAGCGTACAAATGGCGCATTTGAGCGCTACGCAATGGCAAGCGGTTATCCAAAAACTCACGCAACGGGCGAGCTTTATCGCCAAGCTGTTATTGGACGAAATCCCCGAAAACATAGAAACCGTGTTTGCCGAGACGGGCGTACATTTATTGCCGAACAGCTATAAAGATTTTAAGGTGGCTTGTGATTGCCCCGATTATGAAGTGCCGTGCAAACATATCGCCGGTGTTTGTTACCGGCTGGCGGGAGTATTTGATCAAGACCCGTTTTTGCTGTTTGAAATGCGCGGCCTGGCATCGGAAAAACTGATGCGGGAACTGGCTAAATCACCTTTAGGCCAAGTCTTAAGCGCGGCAAAAAGTGGTACAGGGGCTGGGCTGGTTTCTGTGGACAGTTATTACACCCGCCCCATCCCCACTGATCTTCCTCAAGCCATCGACATTAAACATTTCTGGCAAGGCCAACAGCCGCTACCAGAAAGCATAGAATCCGCCCAAGCCGCCCTTATCCCCGCTATGTTGGTTAAAAAAGGCGGTGATTTTCCGGCTTTTTGGCAAAAACAAAACTCGTTTATTGGCGTGATGGAAGATTTTTATTTGAGAATGCGTAAGGGCATTTTGAAAGGCTAATGAATTATCAGATGGCTACGGGATGTAGCCATCAAAAACCTCAATCTGGAAAACATCATCTCATGGGATGTAAGCGTGTTATAACCGATAAAAACTAAGATTAATCTTTACTGATAATTTGTTCATTGTTTGTTGGCAAATCAGCTAACAGCTTTTTCCTTACAAAGTAAGCGGCAGCGATAGCACACAGAGCCGGAATCTGGGTGACAACAAAAACCATAGTAAAATTTTTACTGAACATTCCAACAATAGGTGCAAGTACGGTCAATTTGACCGCCCACCATGCAAGCCAATAACCCATCAAACCAATTACCACCCATTTTATTGGTGATTGACCGTGATTTTTGGCGGTCAAATAAAACCAGACAAGAATGGCAATCCCACCTGCTTTAGCTAAAAACAACATTTTTCACCTCGTTTATAATCAATTTTGCAAATGCTCATGATATTCGATAAGCAATGATTAATGCACACTTTTTTAACGATGGAAATCAACCAGTAAATCCAATGATCCCAAGGCAATTTCAGCACCGATTATTATTGTGGTTTGACCAATATGGCCGTAAAAACCTCCCTTGGCAACAAGACATTAACCCGTATCGGGTTTGGTTGTCGGAGACCATGTTGCAGCAAACCCAGGTAGCCACGGTAATACCGTATTTTTTAACGTTCACTAAAAAATTTCCAACAATAGAAAAATTGGCGGCGGCTGATATCGATGACGTGTTACAACTTTGGTCAGGACTAGGTTACTATGCCCGTGCCCGTAATTTACACAAAGCTGCGCAAAAGATCACAGAAATAGGATACTTTCCTGATACCTTAGAAGGCTTGTTGGCATTGCCTGGTGTAGGCCAATCCACAGCCGGGGCTATTTTGAGCATCGCTTTTAATGATAGCCATCCCATACTTGATGGCAACGTCAAACGGGTTTTATCCCGTATTTATGCAATTAGTGGTTGGCCTGGAAATGCACAAGTCAATAAAAAATTATGGGCGCTTAGTTCGGAATTAACGCCTAATGAACGGGTTGCTGACTATACCCAAGCAATTATGGATTTGGGTGCGACTTTATGCACCCGTGGCAAGCCTTTGTGCTTCGCCTGTCCGATTGCAGATTATTGTATCGCTAACTGTAGCGGTACAAGCTCGGACTATCCCACCCGAAAGCCTTCTAAAACCTTACCGGTTAAACAAAGTATTTGGATAGTTTTGAACAATCTTAAGCAACAAATTTTGCTAGAAAAAAGGCCACCAACAGGAATATGGGGAGGATTGTGGAGCTTGCCAGAATTTGCCAGCATGGCTGAAGCGGAAGCTTGGTGCCTAAGCCGTAATTTATCGATTAGCCAACAATTTATTATGCCAAGTAAACGCCATACGTTTTCGCATTTCCATCTTGAATACACTCCATTGATTCTATACACCGAAAACCATACAAATATTGTGATGGAAGCCAATCAATCACTCTGGTATAACATTGCCGACATTGAAAACTTGGGTTTGGCAGCACCCATAAAAAGCTTGCTGCAACAATTAAACATACAAAATATCCGGGGATAACCATGACAAGATTAGTAAATTGCATAAAATTGGGGATGGAAGCCGAAGGTTTGGATGCACCACCATTTCCTGGCGAGAAGGGTCAAGAAATTTACGAAAAGGTCTCTAAAATAGCTTGGAAGGAATGGCTGAATAGACAAACAATGCTGATTAATGAAAATAAGTTGGCAAGTTTCGATCCTAAAGCCAGGCTATTTTTAGCTGAAGAAAGGACAAAATTCTTGTTTGAAGGCAATGATGAAATGCCTGTTGGTTACGTGCCGCCAAAAAGTTAATACTGACTTAACAAGGTTTCGTCAAAAATTGCCCAATATCTGGAGATAATCTGCTAATTTTCTTTGCCAGATAATCAATATTCGCATTAACGGCAGCCATCCGAAGACACTATTCAGTCCGCCATATTTTCTCTATCCGCTATTTTCCACTGATCGCCTAGTAAAATGCCGCAAACAAACAGTGGCTAGCTTTAGGCGAATGGACGAAACGTACCTAAAAATCAAACCTAGACGAAGAAGTGGTTAAAGTAACAATAATGTAAACCTATTTGCAAATTCAAAAGCCCTAATATTTCTTGTTGGAATGGATTTTAGGGTGGAACGGGATTGTTACACTTTCCATAACATATTGATTGCTTGACTGCATTTAAACCATTGGGACGGAGCTTGCAGCCAGGTTCCGCTCAGGGAGATAAATAAGCCCAAATGAAAATATTGGGTTTTGCTGACATCACTTTTCAAAAATCCAAACAGAAACCTTTATGGACGCACTTAACCAGATATCCACAACATTAGCATTGACGATGGGCTTGGCCTGGGCTAGCGGGATAAACTTATATGCGACTTTATTGACCCTAGGGTTGCTGGCTAACACCGGAAATATCGTGTTGCCGCCCGATCTGGAAATTGTCGCCAACCCTTTGGTGATAGGCGCAGCAGGGTTGATGTATATGGTTGAGTTTTTTGCCGACAAAACGCCGGGTGTCGATACAGGATGGGATGCCATCCACACGTTTGTGCGTATTCCGGCAGGGGCAATGTTGGCGGCGGGTGCGGTAGGCCAAATAGATCCGGCGGTTGAAATTGCCGCTGCGATTTTAGGTGGCAGTTTAGCGGCAGGCTCTCATGCCACCAAAGCCGGGACGCGGGTTTTAATTAACACCTCGCCCGAACCATTTAGCAATTGGTTTGCGTCTGTGGGTGAAGATGTAGCCGTCATTGTTGGCGTTTGGGGTTGTATCAACCATCCGGTGTTGTTTCTGGTGGGGTTGGCCGGATTTATTATGTTTATGGTTTGGTGGCTTCCTAAGGTATGGGTAGGCGTCAAAAAGGTTTTCCGGTTTATTGGCCGACTTTTTGGCACAGAGGAGAATCCGCCTTCGAATACAAACCCTCCCAATAATCCCCCGCAATAACTATAAATATCTCATAACTATTAAAAACAATAGGTTACAGTGTTACGATGCTGGCTTGTCGGCACTTCAAAACATAGGGACAGGGTTAAAAGCCCCCGTACCGATTTGGTATTGGCTAAAGAATATGCCCAACAAAGCTTCCTAGCCGCCCAATTACGCGATAATCCCAAACAGGCATTGCACCTTTTGGATGAATAAGAGGGTTTGGGGACGGAGTTCGCAGGTTTCCAATCTCCAAAGACTTTGAAAGTATTCCACCCCCCAAACCCTTATGCCACCACGTCGATACCAACTTACTTTAATTCGGCAATAGGAATGGTGCGAATACTGACAACATCCGTAACCGTTATTGATTGATAAAAAAAGTAACCCATAAAAACACCGAGAGCCTAACCCATGAACATCCTTATCGTTGGCAGCGGCGGGCGCGAACATGCCTTAGCCTGGAAAGCCAAACAATCCCCTAAAGCCGAAAATGTCTTTGTCGCGCCGGGCAACCCAGGCACGGCCTCAGAAACTGGCATTGTAAATGTCACCATTGCGGCTGATAACATTCCGGCGTTACTGGTGTTTGCCCAAGAGCATGACATCAGCCTGACCATCGTCGGCCCTGAAGTGCCGTTGGTGTTGGGCATTGTTGACCAATTCCAAGCCGCTGGTTTAAAGTGCTTTGGCCCGACCGCTCAGGCGGCGCAATTGGAAGGCTCGAAGTCGTTTTGTAAAGATTTCTTAAGCCGCCACGGCATCCCGACTGCCGCTTACCAAAGCTTCACCGACAAAGACTTAGCAATTGCTTACATCAAACACCAAGGCGCACCTATCGTGGTGAAAGCCGACGGTTTGGCGGCAGGCAAAGGCGTAATTGTCGCGCAAACCGAACAAGAAGCCATTGCTGCCGTAGAAGACATGCTTGCGGGCAATGCTTTTGGCGAAGCCGGGCATCGCGTCGTGATCGAAGAATTTTTAGTCGGCGAAGAAGCCAGTTTTATCGTTATCGCGGATGGCAAACACGCGTTGGCAATGGCAACCTCGCAAGATCACAAAGCTCGCGACAATGGTGACAAAGGCCCGAACACAGGTGGCATGGGTGCGTATTCGCCTGCGCCTGTGGTGACGCCTGACATCCACGAGCGCACTATGCGCGAAGTCATCATGCCCACCCTGGAAGGCATGGCGGCGGATGGCATTCCGTACACTGGCTTTTTGTACGCGGGTTTGATGATTTCGCCAAACGGTGCGATTAAAGTGTTGGAATTCAACTGCCGCTTTGGCGACCCCGAAACCCAGCCGATTATGATGCGCTTAAAATCCGATTTGGTAGAACTGTGCTTGGCGGCCTTGGCAGGCGAATTGGATAAAACCACCAGCGACTGGGATGAGCGCGCGGCTTTGGGTGTGGTCTTGGCGGCAGGCGGTTATCCTGATGCCTATCAAAAAGGTGCGGTGATTTCCGGTTTAGCGGCGGATTATAAGGATGATTGTAAAATCTTCCACGCGGGAACGGCGCAAGTCGGTGATGATATTGTCACCAATGGCGGACGGGTGTTGTGTGCTTGCGCGTTGGGTGAAGACATTATTACAGCACAACGTAAAGCTTATACATTGGCCGGAAAAATTAGCTGGAACGGCATGTTTTTCCGTACCGATATTGGCTTTAAGGCGATTAAGTAAGCCAAAATACAAAGGTAGTGGCTTCAGTTTTTTTACTAAAAAGGTTCTTTTGCGGCCCTTTGGCAACTGCTCTGTCCATAATCCCTTTGAGGGCCGTTGCTCTATTTCCGTAAATAGACCACTCTTGTGGTGGCATCTGTGCAATCGAAAAGAAAGTATCCAAAAAATAGCTGCTCGGTTGCCGCTTGATCTCACGCTCCTCGGTTTCGTCTGGGGGTCAGCAGAGGGCTTCGTGCCCTTTTATGTGGGTATTCGGGCTGGTCCCGAAAAATACCCGCAGGACACCCGACCTGCGGTGTTAGGCGCCGCAAACAGGGGATAAAGCACGTTACTTGCGTAAGGTCAGTTACTAACTTATTTCAATACGACACCTAAACGCCGTCCCTATCAATTTTATGCAATTTCAGGTAGCCAATATGTCCAACTTGCTTTCGCCACCCTCTGTTGAGATATTAAACCGTTTTATCAACATGCCACTGGATGGCTTGCTTGATGGACAAACCGCCAACCTGCCGGAAGTGAAATGCTTGGCTTTGTTCCAGCGCTGCGCCACCGAGGTTCCGGCTTACCGACAGTTTTTGGCGGCGCGGCAAATCAATCCAGCGTCGATAAACACATACCCAGCTTTCCAGACTTTGCCGTTGATGGACAAAAACAATTATCTGCGGGTTTATCCACTGCCGGAACGCTGCTTCGGCGGCAGTTTGCTGGGGGCTGACCGCATCGCCGTGTCATCCGGTTCCACAGGCCAACCGACGTTTTGGCCGCGCTCCGCTGATTATGAGTTGGAGGTGGCGGTACGTTTTGAGCAGGTGTTCCATGACAGTTTCCATGCCCACGAGCGCAGCACCTTGGCGATTGTTTGTTTTGCCTTAGGCAATTGGGTAGGTGGCTTGTTCACCACCTCCTGTTGTTGGCATTTGGCGCGCAAAGGCTACCCGCTGTTGGTGGCGACACCGGGCAATAACAAAGCGGAAATTTTCCGTGTCGTGCGTGAATTGGCCCCGCATTTCCAGCAAACCGTGCTGTTGGGTTATCCACCGTTTGTCAAAGACGTGTTGGACGCTGGCATTGCCGAGGGCATAGACTGGTCGGCTTACCAACCCAAATTGGTGTTTGCCGGGGAAGTGTTCAGCGAAGAATGGCGGGGCTTGGTCGGTCAGCGCATCGGTTCGGCATCGCCTTGTTTTGATTCGGCTTCGTTGTATGGCACGGCAGATGGTGGCGTTTTGGGCAATGAAACGCCGTTCAGCATCGCCATCCGCCGCTGGTTGTCGGCACACCCTGAAGCCGCCCGTGAGTTGTTTGGTGAATCGCGTTTGCCCACGCTGGTGCAATACGACCCGAACAGTCGTTTTTTTGAAGTGCATGAAGGCACCTTGGTGGTGTCCGGTGAAAATTCCGTGCCCTTATTGCGTTACCACATTGCTGACAAAGGCGGTTTGCTCGGTTATGAGGCGATGTGGGATTTTCTAAGGTCGCGGGGTGTGCAATCTTTGGACGATTTGGGCTTGGACGTTAGTTTCCAAGCCCGCCACTTGCCGTTTGTGTATGTGTTCGGCAGGGCGGATTTTACCGTGTCGTATTATGGAGCGAACATTTACCCGGAAAATGTCACGGTCGGTTTGGAACAGCCAGAACTCAGCCACTGGGTGAGCGGAAAATTCGTGTTGGAAACGGCAGACACCGCAGACGGTGACAAAGTCCTGCATATCGCCGTGGAATTATTGCCAACTATCACGCCGGATGACGCGATGAAACCGATCATTGCCACCGCAATCCGCACCCAGCTATTGCGCCTGAACAGCGAGTTCACCAATTACACGCCAACCGAGAGGCAATTGCCGCAAATTAGCCTACATCTGTTTGCCGACCCCGGATATTTTCCGCTGGGGGTGAAGCACCGTTACACCCGTGCTTGAGGAGCGCAAAATGCTAAATCATGCCATTACAACGGCAATTTTTTTGATAGCCCTAACACTTTATGGCCTTGGTTTTTCGGGTTTAGGCACAGTTGGATTTATTGCCGGAGGAATTTGTGAGCTGTGGTTTTGGTTGCGGTTTTTTTCACGGCGAACCTAAATCTATCCGCCCGATGATACACCCTGCCGATCAGGGCTTTTCATCGCCTCCGATAATCCCGTTAATTTTTTTCGCAAGCGCGTTGACTCCGTGTTCGTTGACACTGGTGTGGTTGCCTTTCAGTTCTATAGCAAAGTTTGCTACTAAACTTTTGGTTTTGACGTTGATGACATGCGACATCAAATACGAATACAAAAAACTGGGCTTGCTGTGCTGCCCAACCACAACCCAATCGGCTCCGGCTTGTCCGCCTAATTGTGCGGCAAGTTCGTGGAAGCGGAACAAATAGCCTAAACCGGAATTGGCGGTGGTTTGGGTTTCAGGTGGGATGCGGACAATCTCAACGGTGCTGGATTGCTTTAATGCCTGTTCCAGCAAGGGTTGAAAAGACGCGGTGCGGACTTTTTCTTGTGGTGTGTTGGGCATTGAGGTGATATCGTTTAGTTCAAATGCCAAAATAACAATGCGTGGCGCGGCGTGAGCTAAGTTGCCGGACAGTATCGGAATCAGCAAGACTATCAGAGTAGAAAATAACCGCTTCATTGTGTTTTCCTTTATTAACCTTTTGTGCTTTATAAAGATTGGATAAGTCCCAACTATCTAGCGTTGCAAAAGTGGCATTAAATTACACGGCTGGCGATATTGAATAAACAGCTTGATAAATTATGTGCTTAGGATTTGGCTAAAAATAACTTCCCTGAACCATTCTTAAAACCCTAGACCTGACAGGTTTCAAAAACCTGTCAGGTCTAAATATCGGGAATTTATTATGGCTAAATCCTTAGGCTAATAGGGTTTTACCAGTTAGTTGGAAGAGTTTAAGGCAAAGCATAAAACGCCTTGATTTAGGAAATCTCCCTCGCTATGGGCTTACCAAATTTTTGGTAATTAGCTGGAATGGGCTTTTTTATGGCAAACGCCAATTTGAACATCGACTTTCAAAACATGACCGACAATCCAGTCCGATAATTCCTTATGGGTACGTAAAGCCAGCTCTGGGGAGGGGTTTTGTACGTATTCCTTATAAAGTTTAGAAAATACATCGTGAAATTTACTATGTGCTTTCTTGTTGGCGTCACTGACGGGACAGCCTAATTGTTCTGCACAAAGCTCTTCCCGACAAAAATGCCAATCGGCATAATGCCTTAAAAAAACTAAGATTTTCTTGATTTCAACAGAGCCTTTTCCTTCTTCGATGGCCAGCTCCAAATCGTTAAATGATTCAATTAACAATTTATGTTGCAAATCAATCAATGGCACACCGACCATGAAAGATTCATTCCAAGTGAACATTAATATTTTCCTCTGCAAAACAGCCGTTAGTAAATGGTCAAAAATTCCTGCCTAGACTGTGTGCGGCCAAGTTATTGGTTTTTCATGATTGTTTTTTCATGTAAGGTTCGTACTTTTAAAAAATCATCATGAAATAATGTAAAAGATACGAAGTGTGCCGAAACAAAATTTAGATTCGTTATACCCTGATGCATGTAAAAAGCAAAAATCTACAGGTTTGGTCTATAAACTGACAGCTTCTTCAGAAAGCAACATTTGATTGGTGAATTTTTCTTTAAATAGCGACATCTGTTGCAAAATGGCCTGAATATCGGCGCCAGCTTGGGCGACTGTGGTCAGTAACAGGTCTTCGGTTGGCAAAGTGATTAACACGTGGCCTTCTTCGCCTTCAACGATGATGCGGCAGATTTTACCGCCAAGCAATTTGGAAACGCCTTGTTTGCTGGTCGCAAAAATGGCGGCGGACATGGCACTAACACAATCCTCATCCAAGGTTTGTTGTTCAGAGTAGGAAACCACCAATCCATCCCTGGAGCTGACTGCGGAGCTTTTGATCTTGTTGTCGGAGAGGTTAATTTCGGAGAGTAAGGCGTGGGTCATGGTTATTTCCTCATTAAAAATGGGGTAGTCCTGCAATTGTCATGATTTATGAAAAGTCAAGCCTTGAAGAATTATAGTGGTGGACAAAAAGCCAGATGGCGCCGATATGGTTATCCAGCTTTTTGGAAAATGCCA
>Ga0247833_1001883_pt1 | contig 32491 bp, 29 predicted proteins | sample LaCruzMarch2015__7_FD_187117 | JGI IMG/M metagenome (GOLD analysis project Ga0247833, IMG submission 187117) | Freshwater microbial communities from meromictic Lake La Cruz, Castile-La Mancha, Spain - LaCruzMarch2015_8m | ecosystem: Environmental > Aquatic > Freshwater > Lake | place: Spain... | reverse complement strand
TTGCTCCGCTACGGCCGCGTGAGAACGACCCGCTAACACTGCCTCCACGATAACCCTGTTTTTCGACATGGCTAAGGGTTAACGATGTCGTGGGACAGGGGTTAACTAAGTCGTGAAACACCACACCTACGGGCGCACTTTTCTCGAGTTCCGGGACATCGTTAATCCGTGTCCCGGGTAGCCATCGGTCGGCGCTCAGATCGGCTCTACCGGCTTCCCGCTAAAAGGGCCAATAAGGATAGGTTTTTGGCGGAACGTCAGGGCAGATACCGGGTCCGCATTCGAAGATTACTGAAATTAGATCAAGCGCAACGACTCCTATGACAAAGATTAAAGCGATCAAGAGAAGCAAGCCGGTAGGCCGTCCAAGAATCGTCCGGTGGGGGCGAGCTAAATCAAATTGTCGTTCCCACAAAAGCATCAACACCACGCCAACCCCCGCGACAATGGAAATTATCAATGACCAGCTGTTGACGTGAAGTCCTAAAACAACAGGTCCATACCCGGCCGAACCGACTTCTTGCGCGATACGAACCATCATGTCTATCGAAACGGTCCCGAGGAACATGGCGCCCGCGAGACTGATTCCGTAGTGGCTGGGCCGAATCCCGAACCTGAGGTTAAGTGCTGGCCCGAGGGCGAGCGTAAAATAGCCCAATCGCTCTAGGTTGCAGTGTGAGCATGGAAGCTCCCCACTCACGACCTGCGCGACCATGGCCGCGAACACCACCAACAGCGGTATAACCAGTCCTACATAGTTCAACCCCCGGGCGAGACCTATTGCGCGAGTGTCGGAGAGCATTTGGAAACTCTCGCTGTCGCGAAGTAGTGCAGTAAATTCTCGGCTCGTAGTTCTATCAACCGTGGCTGATTCCGGAGTGGGCTTTGAAGGTTCGTTCACCATGGTCAGGTCACCATGGCCAGTTCACCTGGTAGGAGTGGCTGAAGTAGAGGCCAACACAGACAAATTGCAAGACGACGGCCAGTGCGATTGCTGGCTTGCGTCTTCCGGTCCAGATCAAGGCGAAGGTTACAAGAAAAGCAAGCACGACGAGTGCAAACATCCAGTACCCCCAGACTCAGCTTGAAACTCCACTCTTGATAGTTTATCGGGGATATTGAGAATAAGCCAGTTTCTTTGCCAATCCAAGCGCTGGGCTAAGAGGCCAGTTTCCGTTAATGGTGTTGAGATAACTGCGCTGGCATAGGGCCATCAATTGTGAAGAAACGGCAGCGACCACCTAAAAAAGTGGGCACTCCTGCAACAGTATTGATGCTTGCCACCGATCCAGCGTGGCAGAATTTTGATGTTATTACCCGCTACGCGTTTTCTCAGTGCAGAATGAGTTCAAAGACGGCGAAACGGGACGATTTATTTCTATGGAGGCTGAGTTCATGGGGTCTGTATTCGTGGGGTCTGGAGTCGCGAGATGACCGGAGGCCGGTTGCTGATCAGGCAGATACTGATCGGGGTTGCCGTGGTGGCGTACACGCTGTTCGTCGTGGGAAGTCTCGCCTACAGTTTCCTTTACATGGAGCGTACGGTCAACATGGCCACAGGTCCGATAGATACTTATTCCAACGACGTTGGACGGAAACTCGATACTTTTTTGAAAGATAACGGAGTCTCATCCAGTTTGATCGTTCGGGAAGATACCCTGAGTGTGATCGAAGAGGTGAACACATTCGGCGAATTTTTGCAAGATCCGGATGATTTAAATCTCGGTTTCATAGCCCAGGGCGTTGATGCTGAAAAGTATCCGGACGTCGTCAGTTTAGGGTCAATTGCATCCCTGCCATTGCTCATTTTTGCGCGATCAGATCTTGACCTTGCGGACCTTGCAGGAAAAAAAGGTGTCAATTGGTGTGCCGGGGAGTGACGTAAACGCCCTGATGACTCAGATTATTAAATCCTATGGATTTACATCAGACCTCGAGGCTCGTAGCGACCCCACTGATGTGGGTATAGAGCAGGTTCTCGCGGGCGAGGTTGACGCGGTGGCAATACTCGACTCGCTAAGAGCACCGATCATTGAGGAGCTCGCTGCCAATCCCGAATTAAAACTTGTCAATTTGAGCCGTAATGCGGCTTTAGCATTTGAAATTGGCTATGTACAACCGGCAACGATCCCAGCGTCTTTTATCAACTTGACTAAACGCCTTCCGGCCGAACCTGTTATGACCGTGGCTGTTGATCTCACCGTCATTGCAAATAAATATCTTGATGAACCCAACATTTTATTGATCGTGGAACAACTAAATGTCCTGGACTCGAGAATGCGACTCCCAAGTGATGTCAAGACATATCCCAATATTGAAGGTTCTCAGTTTCCCATAAGTGGAGTCGCCCGTGATTTCTACAGCAATGGAATTCCAACACTTTACAAAATTTTCCCCGACTCCCTTATTGCTTGGTTATGGATACCCCTGGCCAGAGTCGTCACAGTTACGTTCTTTATTTGGGCGGCGCTGCGTTTTGTTCTCCCGTATATCATGAAAGTGACGAATCCTTCTGCTATCTCCGAGCGCGGATTGGCTCGTCTTGAACGCAGACTCAGCGAAGGTAAACGACTCAGCCGGCGACAGATTCACCACCTAAAGCGTGTGGTCGCAAAGATTGAAGCTCGGAAGGTAGACCCTGAGCAAGAGACGATGGAGCGCGCGCTTTCGTTGCTTGGGCGAACAGATTCAGTTGTCCCTTAACCTTTGATCGGCGCTAGCAACCTTCCAAACTGCACCCTTAAAGTCCCATGAGGATTATGTACAACTGAATCGCAACAACGCCCGCGGTGACAATTCCCGCAATCACTATGGCGGCCGTAGCTAGCCCGGCACCCTCCGTCGATGCTAATTTTGCGTTCGCGCGTGCCCTGACACCCATGATGACGGCGAGGACAGGAACGCTTAGCGAGAGAAGTCCGATCAAGATTACGACAATAACCACGATGATTTTGATCCAGAGCGGATTGGCTGGCTCATAGATGACCATTGCGGCGAAAAACGAGGCGGTGAACTCAATGAAGAACAAGATTGGGGCAAGGATGACGCTCACCAAAGCCAGGATGAAAGAGGTAACAGGACGCTTCATGTCAGTTGTCTCGGACGCATTTCATGATTCACATGATAGTGCTCGACCGCGACTCATGTGAGGCACTTTTTCGTGTTAAAATCCGGGTTGTCTGTTGATGTTGAGAGCTTTGGTGTGAAAGAAACTTTAGTAATGGTCTAAACAAGAAAAAGTTAGGTTGTAGGTATGACTATTCTTCGAAAGACGCTGATTGGCATCGTGGCGGTTTTCGTGGCGTTCATCCTGATTATTATTGTTTTTCTTGCAAAAAATGCTTTGCAGTCGTACTCGCTCCAGTCGAGCCTGGATCCGTTTTACACCACCCCCGAGGAATTCAGCGAGATTCCTGGGACACTGGTTCGTTATGAACCTCTCGGTGCCGAGGTCGCCGATGCTCAGGCGTACCGCATTCTTTACGTGACGGAAGACTCGCAGGGAAACCCCGCCGTAGCTGCTGGCATGGCATTCATTCCTGAAAAAAAGTCTGAAACTCCTCGGCCCGTGGTCGCTTACATTGCTGGTACTACCGGTCAGGGTGATAAGTGTGCTCCTTCTCGCTCACCTAATCCGGTCTCTGGTGTAAAAAACTTTCTTCCCGAAGCAATCGCCCAAGGGTGGGCCGTGGTCGCTCCCGACGAATATGGTGTGGGGACGAAGGGGATACAGCTTTATTTGATTAAAGAACAGGAAGTTCGTGACACGGTCAATAGCATTCGCGCTCTCCAATCCATCCCTGGAGCATCTGCAGGAAATGACTTCGCTGTTTACGGTTATTCACAAGGCGGGCATACTGCTTTATGGACCGGACACCTCGGTGAGCAGCTCGCCCCTGAGTTAAATCTTGTAGGAGTCGCCGCTGTAGCGCCAGCCGCAAACTTGACCGCAATCGTGGAACGTCAGTGGGATGAGGTTGCGGGCTGGGGTATCGGAGCCGACGTTGTTCGGTCATGGCAGGTTCTCTATCCGAATCTCTTTGATGGATTGCTTAATAACGCGGCGCGTAACAACTACGAACGACTCGCTCAAGAATGCACCTTCGGCTCTTTCGTCGAAGGTGTAATTCGCCACGACTTATTTAAGCAAGATTTTTTCAGTGAGAACCCGGTGAAAGATCCACGCGTGGCTCAAATACTTATTGATCAGACGCCAACCCCGTATCCGCCAGACTTGCCGCTCATGCTGGTTCAAGGGACAGCTGATCAAATAGTTCTAGCCGGCCCCAATGCCGACCTGCAGGAGGCTTGGTGCGCCGCTGGTTCCACCATCAGTGGTCTTTGGCTCGGGGGAGTTGACCATGTCAATGTTGCTGGGATGGCGGGGCCCAGCGTGGCCGGCTGGATTGCAGATCGATTTGCTGGTCGGAGCGCACCAAACACCTGCGACATTCCGCCGCCCAGGAGTTTGATTACCGTTCAGTAGATAGACAGTTCAGGTTGAAAACCCAACTGGCTGGAATCGCTGCCATCAACTATTTCAACACCCAATTTATATCAATTTATATCAAGACCCAACAAAAGTTATGGGGCGACCAATGGTCGCCCCATAACTTGCACAACGTGAACTACTCTTGAATTCGGTTATTCCAACGAGTGGGACCCATTTTTGACGGCAACAGCGCAAAGATAAACGTGATAACAAACCCAACGATCGGGATGAGCAAGATCCAGGTCCACCATCCGGAGCGATCCGTGTCGTGAAGGCGCCGAATCCAGACTGACAAGCCAGGTAGGAAAAGTGCGAGCGTGGTGATTCCAGACACCGGACCGATGCCCGTCGCCGAATTGGTGGAAAAAATGACAGAGTCGAGGATTGAGGACACGGCTGCGACGATGAAGACGAAGAGTGTCCACCACCAGTACTCAGATCGGGTGGACCTTGCGTTCCAGACAACGTAGCCCCGGAAGCCTTTCTTGATTGCCGCGACAAAGCCAGTCTTGGATGGTTCTGTGTATTCGGTTATTTCCATTTCTTCCATTGACATGTGAAACCTCTCAGTGTGGTAAAAACGTTATTTAAGAATATTGGGTTTGGGGGGTGGCGGCAAGGGTATTTGGGTAAGTTATTGAAATCTAAGGGGTTGACGAGGGAGCAAAGAATGACTGTCGGCAATGCGTAGAAGACAGGTTATTGCTTCTGCAATTTTTCTTACCATGATCTTGGGCGCCGGCGTAAATTCGGTGGGCAGTCCAGTCGTTGCGCTCGGTAAATCAGATATCGGTGCATCAGATATTCGCCTATCGGCGTTGAGTGTAAATCAGGGATCAAGCCTTGGGGTGAGGATTAATCGTCTGCAATCTGCGCAGCGGTGTGTGCTCCGATTGGTCGGACTCAAATCATCCAAACCAAAAACTGTGAAAGTGAAGAATTCATCGGTTAAGGCCTCACTGTCAACAACAGGATTGCCGGTTGGTGAATATGTTGTGCGAGCGCGTTGCGGCAAAGGGGAAAGAGCAAGTTCGTCAAAATTCAGCGTTATTGCGCAGGGTGCTCCTACATCAGCCACCTGTGAAGTTGTGGAGTCAGGGTTTTCGGCGAGCGCTAATTACTCCACTTCCTACGGTGCCGTGCTGACAAACAGTTCCCCGGTCCTCACCGCAAATAACGTGAGACTTTCTATAACTTTCAAAGATGCTTCAGGTACTACGTTGTCCACGGTTTCCGACAACGCTACGAACATCAACCCCGGTGAAAAAATCGTTGTGGGTATGGCTTACAGCGCAAGGCATCTCAACGTTGCTTCGATGGCAATTTCAACACTGTGTGATTCCACCAGTGATCTAGCCCCTGCACAACTGAGTGGAACGACACAAACGATCGGCGTCGCCAACAGTTGGAGATTCCCAACCACTATTAGCGGTCAGTTCACCAACACAACCGGATTCATAATCGGTACTAGTTCCCGGATAGATTACATAAGCCGTAATGCCTCAGGCCAGATCACGGGCGGCGGTCGCCTAACTCAATCTCCCGCGGTGCCCGCGGGTGCTGTAGGAACATGGATAACCGAAGATTCAGTCCTTCCACAAGATATTTCTTCCGCCGACTGGGTTCTCTCTCCGAGTCAGAACTAGTTTTTCGTCTAGCTCACTGCAACTCAACGAGGTCTACATAGATCACAGATCGTTTCGTCTTGTCCAAAAAGCTTACGAGCTCGCGGGTCTGGCGCCGGACCATCTCAAGTTTGGGCAGATTGACATCCACCCACCACTGATCACTGACGAGATCATTTAAGAGTGGCTCATGCTCCTTGACAGTAGGAATAGCGTTTTGGAGGAGTAGCCCCGAGGCGATCTCTTGCACAATCGCTCGCAGCAATTCGAAAGTGTCGGTATCGCTTTCCAATAGAGCGATTTGCAACCGGAGCAGTACAAGGTCGAAACGCTTGGCGCCCTCATTGGTGTCGCGAACAGCGGAAGGTAGATGGGCCAAGTGACTGGTAACCTCACGAGAAATTTCGGGTGTCACCTTCTGCCAGGATTCCCACTGCGAGTACTGCTCCACCCATTCGCGCACCGAACGAACCAACAAGTTGTCTAGGCTCATGCCAGCAACGGCCTCCCGCAAATTTGATGCTAGGTCGACCCGAAGGCTGTCCTCGCTCATGTCCCCAAATCCAGGTTCGACTCCTTCTGGCCACACGTAGCCAACTCGAGCGCCTAAGGCGGCCAAAAGATCAATCCGCGCTTCAAAAAGTTTCGCCGTCACGGACGTTTGCAAAGAGCCCTCTGATCGATTTATATCTAGATTAAAGAAATCTAGATTTTGACACAGGTCAAATATGTAGAAGTCTTGCTTGTCCTGACCGGGTTCGTACAGGTCTGGGCACAGGCGATTGCCGCGACCAATCATCTGCCAGAACTTTGACTTTGACTGCACGAGCTTGAAGAACACGAGATTACAAACCTCTGCAACATCGATACCTGAATCAAGAAGGTCCACAGAAATTGCAATGTGTGGTGGTTTATCCGGTACAGAGAAGTCATCAATGAGAGACTGGGCATAGTTAACGTTGGGTGTGATCACTCGTGCGAAGTGCCCTGCATACTCGGGGTAGTTGACGTTGAAGCGCTGGCGAATGAAATCAGCCTGCGTTTGGTCCTTGGCGAAAATGATGGTCTTACCGAGCCGATCTCCACCCTCCACCTTGTGGCCATGTGTCATCAGCGCCGCGAGGGCCATGTCGACCGAGTCTTCGTCAAAGAGCAACTCATAGTGCTCCTCCACGGATTCGGTGTCTGGAACCTCTTGGGTTTCACTCCATTCAGCTGTGTCCCTTAGGTCCTTCTCGTGTTCACTGAGATCGTCGTATGTCATGCCATCGCGAACAAAACTCAACGGAACGGCCACGGCCACGGGCGGTACAAGGTAGCCCTCGGCCACAGCTTCATCAAATGTGTAGGCGTCCGTGGGCACTCCAACTTCAAGATCGAACAAGGCGTAGGTGTTCTGATCGACTTCATCTTTCGGTGTCGCGGTCAGACCCACAAGCAAGGAGTCAAACCAATAAAAAATGGACCGATACTTTTGATAAACCGACCGGTGCGCTTCGTCGATTATCACCATATCGAAGTAGCCGGGACCGAACATGCGTTCCCCAATCCACTCCTGTCCGTTGACGAGATTCATCGCGGTCTGATAGTTCGAGACATACACCTGACTACCTGAATCCCAGTTCGATGCAAAATCGACGTTCATGAGATTGACGGACTCAACGTTCGGCAGATGAGTATGGAAAGCCCCGGCGATCTGGTTCACGATTTGTGCGCGGTCTGCGAGTATAAGAACCCGATTGACCCATCCAGCTCTCATCAGTTGGTCAACTAGCGCGATCATCGTTCGGGTCTTACCTGAGCCGGTTGCCATCACGAGGAGTGCCTCACGCTGGTGTTCGGTGAAAGCCGAATCGATAGCCCTGATTCCTCGATGCTGGTAGTGACGATCCACAATGTCGCTGCTAATCGCAATGTCTTGTAATGTCAATCGCGTTTCCCGACGAGCGACCATAAGTTCTAGTTCATCGCGAGTGAAGAATCCTTGGACGCCCCGCGGTGGGTACCCGGAGCCGTCATCCCACAGCCACGTGCGGTAGCCGTCGGTGTAGAAAATCACCGGCCTGAGTCCATACATTTTCTCGATACAGTCGGCATACAGTTTGGCTTGCTCTTGCCCGAGATTCGAATCAACCGCGGTCTTCTCCGTCTCAATTACGGCCAGAGGGAGATCATTGGACCCCCACAGCACATAGTCCACATGACCGACCCCCGACTCGTTCGGCATGCCCGAGACTTCAAACCCGCGATCACGCCCCTGCATAAGCGGCCAACCTGCTTCACGGAGCAATTGTTCGATGATGAGTTTTTGGGTTTCTTCCTCGGAGTAGTCACGAGTGTCTTGCACGGGGTTGGCTGCCTGTGCGGCCGCAATCTTGGTACGCAGTGCAGCAATCTCATTTTCCCTGTCCGGCGTTGAATCACTTGGTTGTGCAACATGTTCATGGGCAAGTTCTTGGACGGCACCTCGGGGTAGGGGTTCATACTGTTTGGCTGTGCCGGGATCAAACTTCTTATTCATTGGAACTGCTGATGGGTTGTCGGTAAATCGGAGCGCGGCCCACACCACAACGTGCAGAAGTTCTGCAAGGATCTTCGGTGCTAATGATGGAGGAATTTCATCATTCGTATGAACGGCAAGGTTGCCAGTTTTGCGAATCAGCCTTAGTTTCTTCAAAATTGCATCGCCGGCTAGCAAGCGAAATGATTTTCCATCTTCCTTTCCGCGCAGATCCATGGGCCAAGGCTTTGGCTGGTCAGAAACTTCGTAAACAAAATTGACCAAACCCTCGATAGCACGGCGCGAATAGAACAAGGCCGATCGCGGATCGGTGATGGAATATCCCTCTGCTTTTGAACAATCCTCGTAAGCCCACGGCCAGACCGCTTTGATGAAATCGAAATTCCCCGTAGGTTCCGTCCCAATTCCCGGCTTGTCCTCAACCTGCATGATTCCTCCATTTACCCATTCACCAGTGCCATAATGTCGTGCTTTCACCGATCAAGTGCAACTTCTCCAAGATTTCGGGACTTGAAATCGTGACGAGTACCGGCATTTACGAAAGCACCCAGCATGTTGCGTATCTGACTACGCCATCAGACTGTGTAAACATCCCGGCGGCCCCGTCCCGCAGCGCTGGGAATGGCCTGCATCGATTGCCACCAACCGCGCTGCCGGCTTCATGAATGAATTACGCCAGTGCCCCAAGTGTAATGAATCCTGCCACGATCAGGGGTGAGGAATTAGAGGCGAGGGTCATAGACGATAAGCCGTGCTCAGGCTATCTTTTATCCATGGCAAGTCAAGAGCCGCAGACTGCATCCCAATCCTTGGATGAGAAGAAATCCACGGAAAAGAGTAAGAGACGTGTGCGCTGGACTTGGGCAGTAGCAGTCTTTGTAGCCATTCTCTATTGCTCTTCAGTGTTCTTTTACAACCGAAGTTTGCCAGTGGACCTAGGCTTCGCCACAGTCGAACCGTCATCCGATGGCGTTGGAGCTTACTTTGCGATGAGGGACATCCAATTACAGACCGATCGTGTGAGTGCCGATCTTTTGGTTACGTTTGGTGAGGAGCTTGCCGAATGCACCCCTTTATGTGGCCTGCGCGAGGATGTCACATTGCTCGTTTCTCCTTCAACACAGTCAGTCATAAAGCTCCCTCGCGGCACCCCCGCTGGTTATTCGATACCAATTGTGTTGTTCCTCGAGGGAGCCCCGTATAGCTACCCTTTCGACACCTACCTATCGCGCGTTTACGTGCAAGCGGTGACCGTAGATAGTGGTGGAACTGCTTACCCGGTTCCCCTTGTCACAGAATTTCTCGTTCCGGAGGGATTCGTGGGGTGGCAGATCCAACTGGGCTATCCCAACGCTGAAGATAATGAGAATGCTGAATCCTTCCTCAAGAAGGACAAGGATCAGGTGGATGCGGAATACGTAGCCCGCGCCCCAACTGTGATTGACAGCGGTCAGGCCTCTGGCTACATGAACATGCAACGTGCCTTCTCCACGAAAATTATTGCGCTTCTGGTTTTGACTCTGATGATCATTCTGGCAGGACTCTCGGTCGTAGCTAGTCACGATGTTCAAGTCGGTAAGAGACCAAACACTTTCGGAATGGCGGGATGGCTGACGGGATTACTTTTTGCGATGCCGGCGTTGCGGGCACTACTTCCCGGAGCACCTCCGCTGGGGTCTTGGATCGATATATTGGTGTTCTTTTGGGTGGAAATCGCAACTATGATTTCTCTTGCAACTTTCGTACTTTTCTGGGTAAGACAGGCGTCAGTGAAGGGTCTGGAATCAAAAGAAGAGTAGGCACCAGCAAAAGAGTCGTAGATCCAGGAACCCACGTGAATCGTTGTATTTCTTACAGTCGCGAACAGCTGTAAACGGTACGCGTGAAGTTGACCAATATTAGGCAAAAGTCTGCTAGCGTTGAAGTAGCGTACTGCTGGTACGGAATGCGCCACCCCATGTCTGGAGGATCCACGTGAGCAAATTGTCATTCGGTAAGAAACTTGTGGCTGTAGCTTCAGGGGCTCTGCTCATAGGGGCATCACTGGCCTTTGCCCCGGGGGTCGTGGCTGCTGATAAGCAACAGGAATTAGAAACTGCGGCCGGGAAGGTTCCCTTCACGGTTTACAACCCAACATTCACCGCGAACGCACAGCTTGCGAAGGTGACCCTTGGAAAATTTAGTGAACAGGCTGTTGGCCCTAATCCTGGCGGATGCACCTATTTTGTGACGAGTGATTTCGGCAAAGTGAAAAACCCGGCATTGTCGATTACCCAGTCTGAGGCCTGCAGTGATCCAGGGGATCCACGACTTGTAGTTGCCACTTTCAACGTAAAGTTTGCCGGGGCGAAAAGTCAGAAAGTAAGTATCACAACTAATTGTCCAAACAAGAATGCGCAATCACAGAGCGATTGCCAAAGTGGTTCCACCGCTACACCTCGGCAAGTTTTGCAGCAGTCCACCGGCGACACGTGGGTTGTACTTCCTGCAAGTGGGGAAGCTGCTGAGACCACAACCGCCCAAATCACCACCACTGGTTTAACTGTGCGGCAGATTCAAAGTATCGTTCGAAGTTTGACAAGTGTGGAGCCGAACATGACCAAGGGAGATAAATGAGCATGTTAGCCAAGAGAATTTCAATTGTGGCAATACCCGCAGCAGTTGTATTGGGGCTTGTCGGTTTTGCCCCGACTGCATCAGCCGCTCCTAGTGCTGAAGTGACATTGAACTTTGTTGGTGTTAACTGTGAAGGTTGCACAATCTATTACACGCCAGACTCAGGCATAGGCACATTTCCGCCGGCCACAATTAAAAACGGTTCAGCCACATTCACCGCTGCGAGTGGCGCACTGGCACCAGGTTACTTTGCAATCGATGGTAACCAGTTCGCAAATCTAAATGCGGAAACCACCATCTCTTTCATGTATAAAGGTACAAAGCCGGGATCCACTGTTTCCCGATCCCAGGCTCTAAAGTCCAATAAAGTGTTTCCTTGCTGGGCGGGAACCGACGCTACCGCGGAGTTCACGGTTCGAGTGGGCACCGTGACTGACCGGAACGCATTGGGCAAAAACAAGCGTGCGGTAATTGCGTGGGTGCAGCCAACGCCGGCAACAACTGATGTTTCTGGAACCAGTTACCCGGCGGATAGGGGCCGGTTCATCCTCAACGGGGATATCACCTGCTCCTCCAAAAATGGTTAAAATCTCTTCCCACTTGCAGGTTTATTGATAAAGCCTGGCTAACTTGCGGCCGGAAATTTCATCGAGTGACTTACCTGCTGGTTCGATCTTGAAAATCTGAGTGATGACCATGGCGAGGACGCAGATGCCTGACATGGCGAATACCAGAGCCGGGATCCCAATTGCCCCCTGCAGGATAGGGAAGAAGAAGACTCCCAATGCCGCGCCGAGTTTGGCGGCGCCCGCCGAAAATCCGTGGCCAGCGGACCGGATGTCTGAAGGGAAAATTTCTGCGGGAAGCGCGTAGGTCGTCGCGTTTGGGCCGGCGTTCATAAAGAAGTTGAAGATGGCGAAGCCGATGAAGACAACACCCAAGTAACCGGTATTGGACGATCCTTGGAGTATCGATGCAATGCCTAGCACGATCAGGCCCAGCGACATTAAGGCGAAGCCGATCGTCTGTAATCGAACTCGTCCCCATTTCTCCACCAAGAAGATTGCCGTAACAAATCCGAGTACTAGGAAGATGTCCAGTATTGCGGTCCATTCCAAGGTGAGGATGTCGTCGGCGATGAAGTTTGTGTTGGACTGATCCTGATCGCCCCCAAATGCAAGTGCGGCAATGAGCGTTGGTGTGAAAATCCCTACGCCATAGGTTGCGATATCCATCAAGAACCACGGCACTGACGCGAAGATTGTCCGTCTGATCATGTCTGGCTTAAACAATTGTGGTTGCCACAACGCGCGGATCCCCTCTGATGACTGCTCCACCTTCTCTCGGTCTTTGTCGGTGACAATTACCGGAACATTTGTGAGCTCCTCAACAATTTTGATGGCCTCCTGTTCATGACCATTTTGTGCCAGCCATCTGGGACTTTCCGGAACCTTGCGTCTGAGCCAAATGATGATGAGTGCTGGTATCACTCCAAAGCCGAGCATCCATCTCCAGGATGTTTCATCTGGGAGTAAGAGCAGAACGATTACTCCAACGAGTGCGCCCAACAGCATGCCAACCGCTTGGAGTGAGAAAGCTGAGATAAGCCACCGTCCGCGGTTCTTTTGTGGCAACACTTCAGCGAGATAAGACGCTGCGATCGGATAGTCCAGGCCAATAGCTATGCCCAGCAGGAACCGAAATGCAATGAGAGACCAGGTGTCCCACGCGATCATGCAACCGATCGAGAACACAACGAATATCCAAAGATCGTATTTGAAGAGTCGCCGTCTACCAATTTTGTCACCGAGTGGACCAAGGAAGGCTGCACCAAAAATCGCTCCCACAATAGCTGCCGCGGAAATCAGTCCCTTTTGCCAGGAGTTAGCACCCAGATCTTCAGCAATGAGCGGGTTGGCAACACCAATGATGAAGAAGTCGAAGCCATCGAGCATCAGGCCCAGGGCGGCAAGTAACCAAAACATTTTGTGCAGACGAGTCATCCGAGCCTGATCGAGCGCCTCACCAATGCCGATCGGCTTCGTTTTACTCATGGCATCAATCTAGAGAACGGGGCTACCCAATATCAGGTATTTGATCTACCTTCGCACCACAATTAGTTGAACAATTAGTTAATGGTGTGCCACCGAGTTACCCGGTAATGCATTAGCTATTTCTCAGACTGAGTCGGCCAGAGACATGGATCCACTCCTGCTTTATGTAAGCAATCCCTTGTCCACTTGTATGCTTCGTGTGTGCGGCTTCCTGTTCAGGTGATGGTCATTATTACGTGTTTGGGACTGCTGAGCGTTGGTGCTGTTACGAATGCGACCGCCACATCGACTCCCACATTCACAGGACCGGCTGACTCCTCGGCTGCGTGCACGCCGACCCCTGGGGGGATTGGGCCGCACCAATGGAATGCATCTGATGACTGACCCGATCGCAGAGATGTCGAGTAGGTTCACTCTAGGCTGAACCTTGGTCAAGTAAATGGGGCAACAATCAAAGGGGAACATCGATGGACGTTAAACGGGAATTTGGCAAAGCAGTCCTTGTCTTTGTAGTCTTCGTCGCAGCTTGGTTGCTTATCAACCTAATTACGGGTAACGGATTGTCGGGCCAGGCCGTTACGAGCGCCGTAATACAAGGTTTAATTTTTACAGTCATCTACAGCGTGGGCATCTACTTCTACCAGAAGCGCAAGCCCAAGAGTTGACGGGAGCGCGGTGACGGCTCGACGGTGAACTACTACTCTTCGCCCGAATCGTCGTTGCCGGGTTCATCGTTGCCGGGTTCATCGTTGCCGGGTTCATCGTTGCCGGGTTCATCGTTGCCGGGTTCATCGTTGCCGGGTTCATCGTTGCCGGGTTCATCGTTGCCGGGTTCATCATCACCGAATCCGGACTCAGGGTCGGCTGACCCCTCCACGATATCAATCCAATTTTCATCAACTTCTTCGGCTTGGACCTCTTCCTCGGTCACCTCGAAAAAGCCTGTTCCGTCTTCATCGATAGTAAACTCGGCTTCGATTTCAGTGACGGAACCATTGTCGGATTCATCACTGAGATCGAATTCCCCGAGGACGTCGCCACTTTCATCGTCAATGTAAGCGATCTCCGAAACACCATCATCATCGAGGGAGTCAACGCGCATGCTGACCCCTTCGAAGAGTTCAAAGTTGGCACCGTTGAGTCCGTTGGCTACGTTCACGGTCGCGTTAGCTTCGAGGGCAGCGCTTACGTTGACCGCTCCGTCGCGGGCGACTTCGAAGGAGACAGCATCGGCATCACTAGAATCAGCAAAGGCACGCGTGGTAACTCGTGGGCTGCCCGGATCATCGATTGACATGGTCACGGGAACCGATGCAGTCTGTCCTCCTTGTAGTGCAATGGTCGCTTCGAAATCTCCCACCTGTTCGCGATCGACAGTTACCATCGTCCAACTGCCATCCATCACGCCTTCAGCGCTGCGTACCGTTCGGACAACGACGCCCTCTGGTGGCAGACGCAATTTGGGATCGGGATCATTAGTGTTGTACTCAGTGCCATCAATCGTGAGGGCAAACCCTAATTGCGCACTGGGATCAGGTGACGTGAGCATTAACTGAGAAGTTTTTCCGCCGCGCTTGCTGTCCTTGAAGGGAGCGGGGAAGGGGGTCCCCAAGCGAACATTCATGGGGGTTAGTTCGATCGAGCCTTGGCCACCCGACCAGCCAGAGGACTGCTCTGCCGGATTGGTGGTTCCCGAGGCATAGGACCACGTCTCTGAGTCAGGATCGATCATGACACGCTGCGTTTTGCCCGGGTAGTTGTTGTCGTAGACATGGACAGCAATCAAGTCACCCTCTTTGGTGACCGCGAAGGGGTTGACCGCGTGACCGCCAGCGTCAGAGTAGATTCCCAAGGTGTAGCCAGCCTCGTTTTTGAGTCCTTTAGAAAGTTCAGCTGCGATCTGTGACGGTTGTAGTTTTTGGTAGCTTTGATATTCCTTTTGAACCGGTGCGACCATCTGTGTGGCCCAGAAGTATTCGATTGTGTTGAAAACGGTGGGGTTGTCTTTGGTCAAGTCGAATGTCGAGGTTGCATTAGGGTCGAAGTCTGAAGGATCTAAGTAGCCACCATAAATCAACTCCGCGGTGACTGCCATGCCTTCGCAGCGCCCGCCGGACATTGCCTCATTGACTTGCTCGACCCACTGCTGGGCCGCTGGATAGAGCACGCAACTGTCGCCCGAGCCACTTGCGCAAACATTTTTTCGACCAAATAAGGCGATCAGGTCACTTGCACCCAATTGACCAGGCTCTGTTCCCCAGTTCTCGAAGCTGAAGCCATCTGATGCCGGCTCAAATCCTGGATAGGTGCACGAGCTCGAATCTTGTCCGGTGCAATTTGGTAGGGGATAGCTGTCGGCGAATTCGACAGCATCACTGTCACCGAGCACAGGCTGATCCGCTGAATCTTGGGTGCTGGAACCGCATGCGGTGAGGACAAAGGCCAATACAGCTGCCAGGGTGGTTCGCGCGGTTACGGTTCCGAGGTTCACCCTTGGATATTAACACGCATTTTGGACTGTTGAAGTAAAAATACTTTCTCAGATTGTTTTGGTGTTCACACCCGCTGAGTGAATTTCTCTTCCAGCAGAAACAAGTTAACAACTACAGTGAGCGTCGAGGTCGAAGTCCCTCAATTCTGATGCTGGGACAGCCGTTGGACAAAATAGGGTTGAACTTGTAACCGCGAACGTCATTCATCTGTAAACTAGGGTTTCACCTAGGTCAATTCACTTGGAGCCATCATGCAGCATCATCGACTTATTGTCGTAGGCCGTAATCGTCCGACAATCCTGCTCCACCTTGCCTTGGCCGTGCTTCTCGTCGGCGGGTGGACCGCTGTGGCCTTGGGCCTGCCAGTTCAGGCAATGTCAATCGTTGCCGAGGACGAAACGGAAGATGCTCCGGCGGACGAAACGGAGGAAGCGCTTACGGAGGAAGAGGAGGAAGCGCTTACGGAGGAAGAGGAGGAAGCGCTTACGGAGGAAGAGGAGGAAGCGCTTACGGAGGAAGAGGAGGAAGCGCTTACGGAGGAAGAGGAGGAAGCGCTTACGGAGGAAGAGGAAGAGGCGCTTACGGAGGAAGAGGAAGAGGCGCTTACGGAGGAAGAGGAAGAGGCGCTTACGGAGGAAGAGGAAGAGGCGCTTACGGAGGAAGAGGAAGGCGCGGCTGCTGGGGAAGAAGTTGGTGTTGAAGTAGAAAACGCAGTTACAGCCGCTTTGTCCATAGAAATTGCAGCCGAAATCGGCGCTCAGGTAAGTGGCTCCTCGATTAACGCAACAGCAAGTGGTTTGCTACCGGGGAGTCGCGCCATTCTGTTGGTGTTTTCTTCCCCGCAAGTTATCGGTGAAGCTACCGCTGATGCCGACGGCAACTTGTCGATGTCCGCGACCTTGCCGAGTGACCTACCACCTGGCGAACACACTGTTGTGCTGCAGGCGGTTGACGTAACGGGCGCACCCACCGAACTTGCAACAGGTATTTCAATTTCAGAGGACGGCACGTTGTCTGCGGTCACCTCGGATGTTTCAACTGAGGGGTTGGAGATACCAGTAATTTCAGATAATCCCAAAGTTCCTGCGTACCCAGTGGTTGTGCCACTTGATGCACCAGCTGCGGTGGCCGCGGTTTCTGTTGCGGCACTGACTATTGCGACGGTCGCAGGCGTTGGTGCAGGAATGGGCGGTGGTGGGATTGGACGACGGATTGATGTTGCAGGTGTTGAAAAAGGTATGAGTGGAGAAAGCATCGATACCGCGGTCCGCAGTCGAGTCGACGACTTTGACGAAATTGATGTGCCGGAGCTGCCGGCACGAGCAGGTGCGGTTTTAGCAATTGCCGGGGCCAGCGGCTCGGTAGCCAAATTCAGCCCACTACTGAGTCGAACCTTGAACGATGCGGCACCAATTCGCGCCTTCACCGGAGTATTCAGTCTGCTCCTGCCGTTGGCGGCGTTACTGCTGGGTATTTTTGCCGCCGTTAGTGTCGGCGGGCGGGCGCAGCCGGCGATCCTCGCACTTATGATCCCTCTTCTGGTAATTGGTATCTTTGATGCGTTTGCCGGGTTGATCGGAGCGCTTGCATTCGCTGTGTCAGTTGCGTTAGCCGGGGGAATCGTCAATGCATCCAGCGTGCGCACCTTGATCGGCGTTGGTTTGATCATGGTGGGCCCGGGGTTGATCGCCGGGAGTTTCCGCGATATCCGTCGCCGTTGGGTAAAGGGGCCGGCTGCGTCATGGGAGCGCCTCACTGATCTAGTTGTGGTTCCGCTGATCGGCGCCTGGATCACCATTGCCATAGTTTCGGCACTACCCGATTTGGGTGCTCTCGACTTCCCAATTGCCGATCAGGCGAGACTTCTTGGTTTGGTTGCGCTGATTGCTTTGGTTGCTAAAGTCCTGCTCGAGCAGGCCGCAGCTCGCAAGGTGCCGGCGCGGATGGTTGCGCTGTCACCTACTGATATCCCAGAGCCGGGCGCCACCCAACAAGTGTCGTCGGCCTTAGTTCGCACCGGGGCGTTCTTGTTTATCTCCGCGGCCTTCGTTGGCAATGTGTGGCAATTATGGGTTGCAGCCCTGTTATTCCTACTGCCCCCGTTGCTATCAATGCTCGCGAATCGTTTCAAGAATTTCCCGGCATTGTGGCAGGTGATCCCTGAAGGTGTGCCCTTATTCGTTGTCTTGCTTGCGTTCGGTTTGATCGTTACTGCAATCTTGAGCAATCGCTTAGGTGATGTTCCTGGCTTTGCACAATTGTCCTTTCTTTGGATGGCGGTACCGGGTTTTGCGCTCGCCCTCATCGGATTATTTGCACGGGAACCAAAAGAAGGTGACGCGCGCTGGTACAACAGACCATCAATGACCATGGTCTATCGAATTGGTGGCGTAGTCATGTTGATCATCGCGATTGTTCTTGCCAGCAGTCTTTAGGCCAACTCACAATCGATTCGTAAATCAAGGGCACGGCAGGAGTTAAAGGGCGCGGCGGACCGAGTTGATGAACATTTCGGGTTGCTCCCATGAACCAAAGTGCCCACCGGCGTCGAGTACTTCCCAATCAACAATATTGAGTGAACGCTCGGCCCATGAACGCGGCCAACGCCTGATGTCATTTGGGAAAATTGACACGGACACGGGCACGGTGACAAATGGAGGATTCGGTTGAGATGCTTTCTGTTTCGCCCATTCGAAATAGAGCCGCATTGCCGAGCTGATTGTTCCCGTCGCCCAATAAATTGTGGCATTAGCGAGTAGTTGGTCTCGCGTTAAAGCTGTTTCAACGTCACCTTCGTAGACGGTGAATGAGCGACACATATCTACCATCCATGAAAGCAGGCCAGCGGGAGAGTCGTTGACCGCGACCGCCATTGTGTGTGGCCGGAACGTATTGGTGTTCACGTGATTAACCCGACCGGTAGCAACCGCGTGGTCCCAGTGCGCCAGCGAAGCTTGCTCAAATTCGTTGAGCTCTTCGACTACTCCTGGCTGCGGCGGTAGGCCGGTGGGCATCGTTAAATGAAGTGCGCTCAGTGAAGTGGCACGCTCTGAGCGAGCAAGATCGGTGAGAATGTTTGAACCCCAGTCGCCACCCGCACCCGCGTACTCAACATAACCCAGCCGCTGCATCAACGTATCCATTGCACCAGAGATCCGCCGGACATCCCAGCCGCGTGCATGCGTGGGCCCGGAAAATCCGTAGCCGGGAATAGAAGGACACACAACGTGGAATGCAGGCGCACCCGGTGCACCGTAGCGCTCAGGATCGCTGAGTGGACCGATTACATCGATGAACTCAATGACAGAGCCGGGCCAGCCATGAACAAGAAGTAAGGGGGTTGCGTCGGGGCGTGGGGAACGTTGGTGAAATGCGTGCAGACGTTGGTCATCAATTGTCGTTTCAACCTGATTGAATGCATTAAACCTGTCCTGGACCGCGCACCAATCAAAGCCCGATGCCCAGTAGTCGCAGAGCTCGCGCAGGTAGGCGAGGTCGGTGCCGTACTCCCAACCGGACCCGTGAATCCCGTCGAACCAGCGGGTGTTTTTGAGCCGATTGTGAAGATCGGTGATTACCTCGCGGGGCACATCCACCCGGGCGGGCTCAATGCCGTGGGTTTCCTGCGCTTGAGTCATGGTCGGACGGTATCAGCGCCGGGAAAACTGTGAAGGTCAGCAGATCTCATTGCCTCAAACCCTCGTTTCCTCTACTCTGCACTGATGACCGACACATTGCCGCAGGTTAATCCTCATTCTGAAGATTTCTACCAAAATCCCTTCCCCACCTATGCGATGTTGCGGGCAGATGCACCGGTCTACGAAATCCCCGATCAACCCGGCCTGTTCTTCGTCACCACGTGGGCGCTGGTTCGCGAGGCATTGATGGACCCCGCTCGTTTCTCTAATGTTTTGCCGCCCGCCCGCCGCACCGATCCACCCGCCGAGGTAATCGAAGAAATTGAATCAATTCGAGCCCAGGGTTACCCGTATACGCCGGCGCTGGGAACAAACGACCCACCGAATCACACGCGTTACCGCAAGATGGTCAACCGTGCGTTCACTGTTCGGGCACTCGCCTGGATGGAACCACTCGTTGATGAGGTAGCCGATCAGTTGGCCGCTGCACTGCCCGACAACGAGATCGTTGACGGCATGGAACAAATCACGATCCCCCTACCCGTTTGGGCGATCATGCGAATTCTAGGAATCGATGATCGTTACCGTGCTGATCTGCGCCGGTGGTCGGACTCATCGAATGCATCAATGGGTGGAAAACTCAGCGCCGAACGCTGGCTTGAAGTTGAGCGCGACATTTTGGAATTTCAGCAAGTGATCTGCGAGATTCTCGATGAACGTCGCGCAAATCCGCAAGATGATTTGTTGTCAACCCTGGTGAAAGCCGAAGAAGGTGAAACGCCACTTACCAATCAAGAGTTGGTGTGGTTGATCCGGGAGTTGATTGTTGCTGGCAACGAAACAACAATCCGTTCACTGGCTGACATTTTGTTGTATATCGACGAACTGAGAGTTGTTGAACCGGACGTGTGGGACCGGTTGCGTGATGACGAAGTGTTTCGTCGCGGCGTCGTCGAAGAAGGAATCCGACTTGCTTCACCCGTGATGGGCCTGTTCCGCGTGACAACGTGTGACACCGAACTTGGTGGAACCGCGATTCCCAAGGGCAGCACCCTTTTCCTTTCCTACTCTTCCGCCAATCGAGATGATGCAACATTTACTAACCCTGATGTTTTTGATCCATTGCGTGAAAACGTTAAAGAGCATCTCGCCTTTGGACACGGTATTCACGTATGTGTTGGATCCGGTCTTGCTCGAATCGAGTCGTCATCCGCTTTGCGCGCGCTGGCAAATAATGTCACCGCGCTTGAAGTTGTTGATCGAGATTCGTTAACTTACGGCCCAAGTTACGCACTGCGTGGACTCACCGGATTACCCATCCGTGTTCATCGCCGTACAAGTTAATGACTCCGGAAGAGGTTGTCACCGCACTTATTCGGGCATGTGAGGCGCGTGATCTCGATGCGGTCACAGCTCTTGTCACCGACGACATCGAATACGACAATGTGCCGATCGGAAAAGTGTTCGGCCCTGAAGGTGTCCGACGCGTGCTGTCAGGTGGTGTCAGCGAAGCTGCATCGCAAGTGGAGTGGGTGGTTCACCGACAGGTGGCATCGGGAAATACCGTGATGAATGAACGCACCGACCGGTTCCTCGTTGATAACAGGTGGATTGAAATTTCTATTGCAGCGGTGTTTGAAGTCCGTGGTGACCGAGTGAGTTTGTGGCGTGACTATTTTGATCTAGAGTCCTATCGGGCTCAGCGACAATAGGACGGTACCCTCACGCTTTCATCGGAAAATTTTTCCTATCCAACTTAATCCGGAGGCAGCCGTGTACGACTACACAAATCGCATGTTCCATATCGGACACCTGGTCCGCGACATTGACGCCGCCATGTTGGAGATGGGTGCAGGTTTAGGTTTGGAATGGACCGAGGTTGTCACTCGAGAGGACCAGAGGGTTTGGACCCCCGAGCACGGACAACAGTTGGTGCCATTGAAGTTTTGTTACTCAACCCAAGGCCCGCAACACGTTGAGTTGATCGAAGGCCAGAAAGGAACTCCTTGGTGGTTTGGAGCTGCGGAGAACAATCACCACGCCGGTGTCTGGGCGGACGTTCCGAGCTTGACCACAGATTTGATTTCGCGGGGCTGGACTTTGGTGTGCAGTCAGGTTTCACCGGATGAAGGCTTCGGGTCCTTCTCCTACGTTCGATCTCCATCAGGTTTTCTTTTAGAGCCGGTGGCGGAAGCGAATATGGAAAGAATGAATCGGTGGTTTTCCGGTGGCGGTCTTTCCTAGTAGATCATCAAAATTTTTTTCAATTACCTGGTGCTCTGAGTGTTCTTGCCCTAAGTTCTTGCCATGGCAAATGCAACGCCCAAGGGGCAACTCAGTGACGAATGGTGTATCGACAGTACGAAACTCAATCAACGTTTCCCGATCTATACGAGGTTCAATGCCAATGACGTCCTGCCCGATCCCATTTCACCGTTAGGTGCTGATCTGATTTGGAAACAGCAGATCATCCCGGGCTACTCAAATGCTTATGCCGAACTTGGCGCGATCTCCGTTGCTGAAGCAAACCTTGAACAAGACGCATTTCCTGCTGCAGCATTTCGATACGGCCACATGTACGTCAACGTCACGGTTCCACGGCTTCTCGGCATTCGTGCCAAGATTGGCTGGGAGGCGATTGATGCAGCGTTCTTTGGTAGTCACCCCGATGCGCCACTGCACGAGCCGCACCCGACCGACGACGACCCGGCAATGTCTGCGATTCAGGAAGTACGCACCGGCTGGACTTTGACCACTACCTCGTTTCCCGAGTTGGAGGAAGACACTCGGATCGCCGACAGATTGCGCGCGCAGCGCCCTAACTTTGACGAGATGTCCAATGCTGCATTGGTTGCTTATGCCCGCAGTTTGGCTCCCTATGAACGCATGATGTGGCGCGGTGAAGTTATTGCTGGCGCGCAGTCTGCTGTGGGACCGGCTGTGATCGGCTCTGTTTTGCCCCCCGATTCTGGTATCTCCCCATTCCATCTGGTCGGCCCTCCCGGCGATGTCATCTCAGCGGAGCCGGCATATGCACTCTGGGATTTGTCCCGCATTGTTCGCGATGATTCTGCGCTGAGTGCACTTTTTGATGCCGGGATCGTGGGCATCGTTCCTGTTCTCAAAGACAAGCACCCAGACTTTCATCAGAAGTTGCAGGTTTTTCTGCGCGAGTTCGGTTACCGCGGTCCATCAGAATGGGATTTGGGAGCGGACTCGTGGGAAACCCGACCCGAGTTACCGTTGGGTCTTGTTGACCGGATGCGTCAACTCGGTGACGACCAGTCACCGGCAGCGCGGCGAAGTGAAGCAACAGCCGCTGCAGATCAGGTAATCGCTGGCGTGAAGGAAAGCCTTGCAGGTAATGAACAAGCGCTGGGCACATTGCAGATGGGTCTTGACTCCGCTCGCAGGTTCGCCGGTTGGCGTGAGTTGGGAAAGAGCAACTGCATCAAGGTAATCAACGAAGCCAGAGTTGCACTGATTGAGATGGGTCGCAGGCTTACGAGCGAGGGTCATTTCAGCCATCCGCGACAGATTTTCATGGCTCTCGACGGTGAACTGGATCGACTGGTTCTTCAACCCGATCTTGTCACTGCAGCAATTGTCCAGCGGGAAGCGGACTGGAAACAATACGCCGACCTGGACATCCCACTGTTCCTTGACAGTCGGGTACCTCGAGTTCCGATCGCGCAACTCAAGCGGCTATCCAGTGAAAAATTCACCGTGGCTTCGGTGGGAGAAACACTTACCGCGATTGGTGCGGCTGCTGGCACAGCAACGGGACGGGCACGCATCGTCACCGATACCGGTCAGATCGCAGCTTTTGAACCCGGTGATGTTCTTGTTGCCCCGCAAACGGATCCGTCTTGGACACCACTATTCGTGGTGGCCAGCGCAGTGGTTGTGGGCGTGGGTGCACCAAATAGTCACGCGATGATTGTGAGCCGCGAACTCGGTATTCCGTGCGTGGCCGGTCTGGAGGGTGCAATCCACAAAATTCCCGAAGGGGCAATCATTACCGTGGACGGTTCCACCGGCGGCGTCACGATTGACTCACTGGCATAGCTCAAACCTCCGGCGCGGGCTCGAATCCGTGGGGTTGCGAATCGGAGATGCTAGGGAATGCAACTTTTGGGAGTTCACATTGTGCGCTGCGCGGGAGTAGTCTAGATTTTTCCCATGACTAACACGACGCCCAAGGGCCAGCTCAGTGACGAATGGTGCATCGATAGCGCAAAACTCAATGAACGTTTCCCGATCTATACGCGGTTTAACGCCAATGACGTCCTGCCCGACCCAATCTCGCCCCTGGGCGCCGATCTCATTTGGAACCCACATGTTTTGCCAGGTTTTTCTAACGCCTATGCCGACATGGGCGCGATCTCTGTTGCCGAGGCAAACCTTGACCCGGATGCATTTCCCGCTGCGGCATTTCGTTACGGGCACATGTACGTCAACGTCACAACCGCTCGACTGACCGGTATTCGCAGTGGGCTTGGTTGGGAAGCAATTGACGTTTCCTTCTTCGGCAGTCACCCTGAAGCGCCACCACATGAAACACACCCAACCGACGGTGACCCTGAGACTTCAGCTCGACTAGCCGCACGTACCGGTTGGACTTTGACCACTACCTCATACCCGGATCTCGAAGAAGACACGCGGATCGCGGATCGGTTGCGCGCGCAGCGCCCAGATTTTGATGAGATGTCGAATGCGGCGCTGGTTGCTTATGCCCGCAGTTTGGCTCCCTATGAACGGATGACCTGGCGCGGTGAACTTGTTGCCGGAGCACAAGCGGCAATTGGACCGGCTGTTATTGGTTCTGTCTTGCCCCCCGATTCAGGGATCTCACCATTTGATTTAGTGGGGCCCGCTGGTGATGTTGTCTCAGCTGCTCCGTCTTATGCATTGTGGGATTTGTCCCGCATTGTTCGCAATGACGCAGCCCTGACTGCTCTTTTTGATGCTGGGATCGTGGGCATCGTGCCTGTCCTTAAAGACAAGCACCCAGACTTTCATCAGAAGTTGCAGGTGTTCTTGCGTGAGTTCGGTTACCGCGGTCCATCAGAATGGGACTTGGGAGCAGATTCATGGGAGACGCGGCCGGAGTTGCCATTGGGCCTTGTTGACCGGATGCGTCAACTCGGCGATGACCAGTCACCGGCGTCGCGACGCGGTGAAGCAACCGCTGCTGCTGAAGCATTAGTTGCCAAAATCGTTGACGGCTTGGCTGGAAATGATGAAGCGTTAGGAACGCTTCGCATGGGTCTTGATTCAGCACGCCGGTTCGCCGGTTGGCGCGAATTAGGTAAGAGCAACTGCATCAAGATCATTAATGAGGCTCGCGTGGCGCTCCTAGAGATGGGCCGCCGCCTTACCAGTGAAGGTCATTTCACTCATCCGCGCCAGATTTTTATGGCACTCGATGGTGAACTGGATCGACTCGTTCTTCAGCCCGATCTTGTTACCGCTGCAATTGCCCAACGGGAAGCGGACTGGAAGGAATACGCCGACCTTGACGTGCCGCTGTTCCTTGATGCACGTAATCCACGGGTGCCGATCGCCCAACTTAAGCGCATGTCGAGTGAAAAATTTGGTGTTGCCGATGTTGGTGACACGTTGACCGGAACTGGTGCATCCGCTGGACAAGCAACGGGTCGGGCTCGAATCATCACTGACACTTCCGACATCGCTGCATTTGAACCTGGTGATGTTTTGATCGCGCCGCAAACAGATCCGTCATGGACACCACTATTTGTGGTGGCTAGCGCTGTCGTTGTTGGGGTGGGTGCGCCGAATAGTCACGCGATGATTGTGAGCCGCGAACTCGGTATTCCGTGTGTTGTCAGCCTGGAGGGTGCAATCTACAAGATCCCCGAAGGGGCAATGGTGACGGTTGACGGTTCCACCGGAACAGTCACGATCGACTCGCTGGCATAGTAAAAAAACATCGAGCGCAAAGAGTTCAACGTGTCTGAGCCTTTATTGGCCTACCCCGTGATGCAGTACGCATTCGTTGTCGACGACCTCGACGAAGGAATGCGGCATTGGACCCGGGCAATGGGGGCCGGTCCGTTCTTTGTTATCCGCGATTTCCTGGGCAATGAATTGACGTATCGGGGAGCACCCAGTTCAACGCGAGTCAACTACGCCTTTGGGCAGTGCGGCCCGGTGCAGATTCAACTGATTTCCCAAGATGACCCTGGGCCATCGATCTACCGGGACATGTACGCCCCGGGGGAGGGCGGGTTGCACCATGTGTGCGCACTCGTTCCCCTCAAGGATTGGGATGCACAGTTAGATCGATTTACTGAAGCCGGTTACGAATGTGCGTCATCACTGACAACAACCGTGCCCGCGGTCTACTTCGATTGCCGTGAAGATCTAGGTCATTTCGTTGAACTCTACGGTCGGACCGAGCGCACCGAAGGATTTTTTGCAATGGTGGCTGCGACCCACGAGAATTGGGATGGACAGACAGACCCCGTCCGCTCGCGTGATGGATCCCCTGAAGTCGGTGTCTAATGCGCGAGCCACTGATCCGCTACCCGATCGTCCAATACGCCTACGTTGTTGAAGACCTTGATGCCGGTATCAAACATTGGGTTGAAGTAATGGGCGCCGGTCCATTTTTTGTTAGCCGCAATCATCGCGGACGCGACCACACCTACCGAGGAAAACTCGACGACGCGGTGTTCTCTTACGCCTTCGGGCAGGCGGGCCCGGCGCAGATTCAATTAATCCAGTGCATGGATAACAGCCCTTCGGTGTATCGAGACATGTTCGCCCCCGGTGCTGAAGGTTTTCACCATGTTGCATGTTTGGTACCGGCAGCTGACATGCCAACAGAGGTAGCTCGCTTCGTGGACGCCGGCTACGAGGTTGCATCGACCCTGCATTCATATGTCCCCGTTGCCTACCTCGACTGCCGCAGCACCTTGGGATTTTTTGTTGAGTTACACGGACTTAACGAAGATGTCGAGGAACTATTTACCGAGATCCGTGAAGCGCACCACAATTGGGATGGTGTTACCGAACCGGTACGAGTCCGAAATAAAACCTCATCAATATAAATTCACACATTTAGGAGCCCAATGACCGACAAACCAGTAGTTGAACTCGTTCCACTAGCAACAGTTCGCGTTACCCGCGGTGACGTTTACCGGCTGGGACAAACGGCGTTCAACAAGCGCGTAATTGGCAGCATTGCCAACGGACGTTGGGAAGGTGAACGATTCAGCGGCGAGATTATTGCGCCGGGAGGTGACTGGGCGATCCCTTCCACTGATGGAAAAGTGATGTTGCTCGACGTTCGACAATTGTTACGCACCGATGACGGTGCCTTGGTATACATCACCTACAAAGGTCGGTGCGATCGGGAACGCGGCACCTACACCGTCGCTCCAACTTTTGAAACAGATGACGAACGTTATGCGTGGCTCAACGTGGTTCAAGCGGTGGGTCAAGGACGAAGTGATGGCGAGGACATCGTTTATTCAATGTTTGAGGTTCGCTAATGCCACAGGTTGCAATCGTTACAGGTGCGGGAACCGGGATCGGTCAGGCGACCGCACAGATGTTGCACGCACGTGGTTACAAAGTTGTTGCGGCAGACCTCAACACTGAAGCACTTGCGTGGACCGATGGTGTCGAAGGGCTAAAAGGTGTTGTGGCTGACGTCAGTGTTGAATCTGACAACGAAGCCATGGTGAATGTGGCTCTGGAAACTTTCGGCGGGCTCGATGTCCTTGTCTTAAACGCGGGCATTGCCCGACGCACACACTGGGAAGCCGAAGACGCTGTTGATGCCTACGACGCAATCATGTCGGTGAATGCGCGAGGTGTGGTGTTAGGTATTCGACATGCCGCCCCGAAAATGGCGGAGCGCGGCGGCGGTTCAATTGTCGTTGTCGCTTCCACATCAGGTGTTCGGGCCGACCCGGAGCGTTTCGCTTACAACGCTTCAAAAGCTGCAGCAATTAATCTGGCTCGAGCAGCAGCACTCGACTGGGGAGTTAAAGGTGTGCGGGTCAACGTCATGGCACCGGGTCCTACCATGACGTCGATCATTCAAGGGGGCAAGCTCACGCCCGAGCATCTGGCCGAGATCACCCGTAACATCCCGCTGCAACGTCTCGGTACACCCGATGAACAAGCAGAAGCGATTTGTTTCCTTGCTTCACCCGCTGCAAGTTTTATTACCGGCGCTGTGCTCATGTGTGATGGCGGCGTTACCGCCAATGCTGGTATTTTCGCACCACCTGGTTTGTCAACCGATTAGTGCTTCGTCAAACGAGTCAAAGGAAACTGAGCCATGGAAGAGTTCTACCTGGGTGACATTGCATCACGTGAAGCGATCCGCGAGGCAGCGTTTCGCTACGCCCGCGGTGTTGACCGGCTTGACGTAGACCTGATGAAAAGTGCTTATTGGCCCGATGCAACTGATGATCACGGTCGGTTTGTTGGTAACGGTTGGGAATTCGCGGAACGGGTTGTCGGCACACACGACCGTTGGCAAGCAACAATGCATTGCAATATGCAGCACGCCATTGAGTTTGACGACCGCGACCACGCCCGCGGTGAGATTTACAACATCACCTATCTAATTCCACGCGATGGAAGCTCATGGTCGGTGTGGCTTGGTCGATATTTAGATCGCTATGAACAGCGCGATGGCGAATGGCGAATCGCGCATCGCACGTGTGTGCACGAAGGGACGACGACAATTGAGCACGCACCAATGGCTGGTGACATGTCAAATTTTCGCACTGGCGAGGCTGACCGGCCGCGCGGTGATCAACCGCTAGGCATGTGACCCGGGCATTTAATTCGTTGCTGCAGCAAGACCCGCTAAACGTCCGAACACAAGGATTGGGCCGAGAGTTCCGCCAGCACCGCCGTAAGCCATAGCGGTGGGTGCCGCAGCAACGTTGCCTACCGCGTAAAACCCGGGAATCGGTTGCGAGTGGGTATCCAAAACGCGTCCGGTGCTATCAATTCGTGGACCACCACTGGTGCCCAAAGTGCCGGACTCAATCTGGACCGCATAGAAAGGAGCTTCATCGATTCGCCCCATTGTTGAGGCCTTTGTGAACCGAAATTCCCCGTCACCACTCCAACGGTCATAGGCACTGTCACCGCGACCGAAGTCGGCGTCTGAATCTGCATCAACGAAATTGTTCCAGCGATCAACACTTGCAACAAGACCATCAGGATCAATACCGACCTGCTCCGCGAGTGCTTTCAGTGAATCTGCTCGGGGGATCCAGTCTGCGATAGGTTCCCCGGCCGGTGTGCCGAATGAGCCGTACAACTGTGCATTTCGACCGTCAAAGATTAGCCAGGCCGGAAGGTTGGTGTAGCCAAATGACATCGGGTCCATTTGGTGGAATGCGCCACCGAGAGCGTTATAGTTGGTGGCCTCATTGGTGAAACGTCGCCCGTACCGGTTCACCATGATTGATCCAGGCAGTGTCCGCTCGCGGTTAACCAAGTTGGAGCGCTCTGCGCCGAAGGCCACGTCACCGGGAATTTTCACCGCGGGGACCCACCACGCCTGGCCCATGTTTGCTAGCCGGGCGCCGGCCCGCATTGACATGAGAAGTCCGTCACCCGTGTTGGTGGGAACCGAGGTTGGCGCGGTCATGGGTCCGCGCAGGAATTCCTGGACAAGTTCGCTATTCCATTCGAAGCCGCCGGTTGCCAAGATGACACCGCGTCGGGCATACACGCTGTGTTCAACGCCGTTGATCACCATGTGCACTCCGGTGACCCGACCGTTTTCAACAATGAGATCGGTCGCGGTGGCGCTAACAACGGGCTCAACCCCAAGGTCAAGCAGGGATTTGATTATTGGGCCAATGAGAGCACTGCCACAACCTCGCAGGTCGTTGTCGACCCGGCGCTGCAGTTCATCGGGCTCAAGAAAACCTGCGCCGCCACCGAGCGTCGTGTCCGTGATTTTGAGGTGTGCACCGCGCTTACTGCGGCCGACTGATTCTTGCCAGGGGCCCAAACTCGCGTAACTAAAAAGACCGGGGTCGAGTGAACGACCGCCGTTGGGTTTTCCACCAGGGTTTTCCGGGTGATAGTCGGGGTAGTTGGGTAGAAGGGAGAAGCGCAGTTCGGTGACGTCTTCGAGCCACTGGATAGTGGCGCGGCCGTTATCGACAAATGTCTGCGCGAGCTCAGGGTCCATACGGCCTAGTGAGAGTGACTCTAAATAACTTATGGCATCTTCGCGGCTATCAGTGATTCCTGCGGCGTCTTGATGGTGGTTCTGTGGAACCCACGTGACACCACCGGAGATTGCGGTTGAGCCACCCAAAAGGTCGGCTTTTTCGTAGAGACCAACATCGGCGCCCGCAAGTGCTGCACTGAGTGCGGCCGTGAGACCTGCAGCCCCCGTGCCCAGAACAACAACGTCTTTCACGACAGTGGATTGCATAGACAGAATCTACCGTTAGAGTCGTGTCCCTGTAGAGCAACGTCTTGAACGTGAAAATGTGAAAAGGAGCGGCCATGTCCATCGAAGGTCTGATCGTTGAAATGCAGGGTGACATTCTTCGCATCACTTTCAACCGACCCGAACGGCTTAATTCTCTGTCCGCCGAAATCCTGCATGTGGTTGCCGACACCATCGATGCAGCACCTCCTCAAGGCGCTCGTGTGGTCTTTCTTACAGGAGCTGGCAGGGCATTTAGTTCGGGTGCGGATGTCGGTGCCGATGGCGCTCCCCCCGGATTACACACCATTGATGCCGGGAACCGTTTAGTGACATCAATCACGCTTTCTCCCATTCCGGTGGTCGCCGCGGTCAACGGAATTGCCGCAGGTATCGGCTGCTCAATCGCATTGGCTGCCGACCTCACCATTGCATCAGAGTCGGCTGGGTTCATGCTCGCATTCACCAAAATCGGTCTCATGCCAGACGGCGGGGCATCGATGTTCGTGCCGGCGGCGGCGGGTCGGGCCCGGGCAATGCGAATGGCTCTCCTAGCAGAGAAAATCAGTGCCAAAACTGCCGCGGATTGGGGTTTAATCGCCGAAGTGGTCCCCGATTCAGAGTTTGAGGCTGCCGTAGAGGCAGTCGTCACAAAGTTGGCGGGTGGGCCGCCACTTGCCTTGGCTGCCACCAAGAGGGTGCTTAATGCCGCAACAATCTCTTTGCTCGCTGAAGTCCTGCAGGCCGAGCGAGACGGCCAAGAACCGCTGCTGGCAAGTGCTGATTTCGCTGAAGGGATGGCGGCATTCCAGGAGAAGCGAAAGGCCCAATTTAAGGGGTTGTAGGGTTGGGCATTCCGGGAATTCCCGGACAGTTATTACGAGGAACCACTAAAATCTAACTAGTTGATTTCCGGTGCCGAATAGCCCGGATCCCCTTATTGAAGGAGCACATCTGATGGGAAAGCTTGATGGAATGGTCGCAGTTGTTACTGCCAGTACGCGCAGCATTGGACTTGGGATTGCCAAGGCTTATTTGGACGAAGGCGCAAAAGTTGTATTGAGTGGCCGAAATGCAGAAAAGGGTGCCGCTGCAGTGGCCGAATTGGGTGGCGGCGCGAACGTCCATTTCATCGCATGCGATGCAACCAAGCAGGCAGATGTCGAAGCACTCGTCGACGGCACCGTCAAGCACTTTGGTCGGATCGACATCGCAGTATTCAACGCCGGTGGCGTGGCCGCAACTTCAATGCTCGCTGACTTCAGTGACGAAGAATGGCAATACGAACTGAACTTCAACCTCAATCACTGCTTCTGGGGTACCCGCCGGGCAATCAAGCACATGGCTCCACAGAATTTTGGTCGGATCATCAACATGTCATCGATGTTCGGCAAAATCACCACAATTGGTGTCGCCGGTTACATCACCAACAAGGCCGCAATCATTGGGTTCTCCAAGGCAGCAGCACACGAAGTAGGCATGTCGGGCATCACGGTCAACGCTGTGTGTCCCGGTTTCGTCGAGACCGACATGTTCTTTGAGACCGGACCTGCAACCGTTGCGGCCATGGGACTCCCAGATCTCGATGCTCTTGCAGCCATCATGTACAACCCGACAGCAATCAAGCGACCCAACACGGTTGAAGAAGTTGCTGCAATGTGCACACTGCTCGCTTCCAAAGAAGGTGGCGGCATGACAGGTGGCTCATTCAACGTTGATGGCGGCGCTTCGCCTTACTAATCGGCGATTTTGCTAGTGCAATAAATTCTTGTTGCACACAATTCAACGTAAGGGTGGTTGTATGTCCTACTTCTCGTCCGTGGATCAGTGGTTTGAGGGTCGCACTGCGATTGTCACCGGTGGTTCCGCGGGGATGGGGCGCGCAATCGCACTCGCTTTCTCTGCTGCCGGCAGCCGCGTAATTGTCACTGATATCGCGGATGCCGGCGGCGAGGAAACCGTCGCACTCATTCGTTCGGCCGGTGGCGAAGCTAAATTCGTGCACGCCGATGTTTCCAAAAGCCAAGATGTTCAAGCCATGGTTTCAGCTTGTGTTGATGCCTACGGCGGCCTTGACTTCGCCGTAAATGCTGCGGCCATTGAGTTCGAGGTTGATTTCCTCGCGGATCTGCCCGACGATCAATGGGACCGGATGCTTGATGTAAACCTGAAATCAGTATTCCTCTGCATGAAATACGAAATCCGCGCGATGCTCGCGGCCGGCAACGGTGGCGCAATTGTCAATATTGCTTCCACCAGTTCTTACCGGCCACAACCGCACCAGTCCGCATACACGGCCAGCAAGTTCGGTGTTCTTGGATTAACGAAATCCGCTGCAGTGGATTACGCACCGCAGGGCATCAGAATTAATGCAATCTGCCCAGGTTCTATTGATACCCCAATGTTGCGCAATGCAATCGAGCGCCGCGGCCGCGACCCACAGGAGGTCGCCAACCGGCTTTCCTTACTCGGTCGCTTTGGCACCCCGGACGAAATCGCATCGGCCGCACTGTGGCTGTGTTCAAGCGCTGCGGGATTCACAATCGGTCATGCACTCGCCGTTGACGGCGGCTATTTGTCGCGATAGAGCATGTCAGCGCTGGTCG
>Ga0247833_1001879_pt1 | contig 32528 bp, 30 predicted proteins | sample LaCruzMarch2015__7_FD_187117 | JGI IMG/M metagenome (GOLD analysis project Ga0247833, IMG submission 187117) | Freshwater microbial communities from meromictic Lake La Cruz, Castile-La Mancha, Spain - LaCruzMarch2015_8m | ecosystem: Environmental > Aquatic > Freshwater > Lake | place: Spain... | reverse complement strand
CGCTGTTCCATCTCGGCACGGAATTCGGGGTTCTTGAGGATGTCCTTCTCTTCGTAAGGGAGGCCGTATTTGGCCAGGATGGCGCGGACGCCGTTGCTCCAGCCGCAGCTGGTCTTGAGATAAGCGGTGATTTCCATGAAATGCAAAGTTGCGCGGGCGGCGTTGGATGTCAACGCCGCCCGTGCGGTGAACCTTATTTCTTTTTGCCTTCGCCCGGACGGTATTCGTCCAGTTCGGCGGCTTCGAAGGCCTTGGCCAGTCCGACCATTTCTTCGCCGGAGCGCATGGTGGTTTCCATGGCCTCGGACTCCTTGCGGAGGGCTTCTTCGCTGTAGTTGGCGGCTTTGATCGAAAGACCGATGCGGCGTTCGACTTTGTCGACCTTGATGACGCGGGCTTCGACCTCGTCGCCGACCTTGATCACGTCTTTCACCTTGGTGACATGCCCCTCGCTGAGTTGCGAGATGTGGACGAGGCCGTCGATGTCGTGCTCGAGGGAGACGAATGCCCCGAAGTTGGCCAGTTTGGTGACTTTGCCTTTGACCAGATCGCCGATCTTGTAGAGACGGTCGATTTCCTTCCACGGATCCTCGTCGAGTTGTTTGACCCCGAGTGCGATGCGTTGGTTGGCTTTGTCGATGTCGATAACCACGGCGTCGATATCGTCGTTCTTTTTGAGAATTTCGCTCGGGTGGTTGATTTTGCGGGTCCAGCTGAGGTCGGAAACGTGGACCATGCCGTCGATGCCTTCCTCGAGTTCGACGAAGGCGCCGTAGGCGGTCATGTTGCGGACCTTGCCCTTGACCTGTTTGCCGATCATGTAGCGCTGCTCGATCTCGTCCCACGGGTTGGGCTCGAGTTGGCGGACACCGAGGGAGATCTTCTGCTCCTCCTTGTTGACCCCGAGCACGATGGCTTCGACCACCTGGTCCGCGGCCAGGACGTCCGCGGGGCGGGTGATGCGCTTGGTCCAGGAGAGTTCGGACACGTGGATGAGGCCTTCGACGCCGGCCTCGATCTCTACGAATGCGCCGTAGGGCACGAGGTTGGTGACCTTGCCTTTGACCTTGGTGCCGGTCGGGAAGCGCTCTTCGATTTTGTCCCACGGATTGTCCGTGGTTTGCTTGAGGCCGAGGGAGACGCGCTCTTTGTCTTTGTTGATCTCGAGGACTTGCAGTTCGATTTCTTGGCCGACCTTGAGCAGTTCGCTCGGGTGGGTCAGGCGACCCCACGTCATGTCGGTGATGTGGAGGAGACCGTCCATGCCGCCGAGGTCGATGAAGGCGCCGAAATCGGTGAGGTTCTTCACCGTGCCGGTCACCATGGAGCCGACTTCGGTGCTGGACATGAAGTCCTGGCGTTTCTCGCTGCGTTCCTGCTCGATGAGTTCGCGGCGGCTGAGCACGACATTGCGGCGCTCGTCGCTGAGTTTGACGATCTTGAAATCGTAGGTGTTGCCCACGAATTGGTTGAGGTCCTTGGGCGGAATGATGTCGATCTGCGAGGAAGGCAGGAAGGCCTCGACACCGATGTTGACCAGAAGGCCGCCTTTGACCACGGCCTTGACCCGGCCCTTGATGACGCCCTCTTTTTCGAAGACTGCGCTGATTTTGTCCCAGTTCTGGCGGTAAGCGGCTTTTTCTTTGGAGAGAATGACCATGCCCTCGTCATTTTCGAGACGGACGAGGAGGACTTCGATTTCGTCACCCACGGCAATTTCCGAGGGGTCGTCGAATTCGGCGGACGGAATGGTGCCTTCGGATTTGTAGCCGATGTCGACCAGAAATTCGCGGGGCCGAACCTCCAGGATGCGGCCTTTGACAATACTGCCTTCTTTGAAGTGTTTGGTCGCCTTGGCGATCAGTTCTTGGACTTGCGTCATAATGATGGGCCTGCGCCAACGGCACAGGATCTTGTTGTATGGATACCTCGGTTCCGGTTTCGGTTTTCCGCGCCGGGGTCGGTGGTCCCTGACGGGGCCGATCGGAGCGGTCGGACAAAATGGCAGGCTCTTGAGCGGGGGGCAAGCGGTAAACGGCTTGAGGGGAGGAAAACCGCCGAGAACGCGGGGGACGCGGAGGGGAGGGAGGGATCTGGGTAGAGGCTTGCGCGGGGAGGGAGAAAAGCGGCGTCAAGCCGCCGCACTCCAAAACTGGCCGGCACGGAACACCGGGCGTGAAAAAGTCTCAAGACTTTTGCTCTTTCGGATTAGGCTCTTGGGATGTCGCCCTCCGTGGTTCAAGCCGCCCGCTACCATCGCATCGGAAACCCGGCGGAAGTGGTGCAACTCGACCGGGTTCCGCTCGCCGAGCCTGCAGCGGGCGAGGTGCGGGTGCAGATGCTCTCTGCCCCGATTAATCCGGCGGATCTCAACTTGATCGAGGGCAAGTACGGCGAGGCAAGGCCGTTGCCCGATGTGCCGGGCAACGAGGGCTGCGGGCGGGTGGTCGCTGTGGGCCCGGGCGTGGACCGGTCATGGATCGGCCGCCTCGTGCTGGTCGCTGACCAGGCCTGGCGGGAGTCGGGGAACTGGCCGGTGGCTGGTCTGGTGGCGGTGCCGGATGGACTCTCGGCGGACCGTGCCGCGGTGTTGCGGGTCAACCCACCGACCGCTTGGCTCCTCCTCCAGGAATTTGCCACACTGCGGCCTGGCGATTGGGTGCTGCAGAATGCGCCGACCTCGGCGGTCGGACGGGCAGTGATCGAAATCGCGCGCCACCGCGGTTGGAAAACGCTCAATGTGGTCCGGTGGGCTGCTGCGGCGGAGGAACTCCGGGCGCTCGGCGCCGATGCGGTGGTGGTCGATGATGAGGACATGGTGTCGGCCGCGAAGGAGGTGCTCGGCGGGGCCGTCCCGCGGCTCGCTTTGAATGCGGTCGGCGGGATTTCCGCCACGCGGCTGGCCGGGTTGCTCGGCCCGGGTGGCACGCTGGTCACTTACGGCGCGATGAGCAAGGAGGCGCTGAAAATTCCCAATGGCTTCCTCATTTTTCGCGATCTGGTTTTCCGCGGGTTTTGGCTCACCCGCTGGCTGCGCGCGGCATCGCCGGCCGACCGCGATGCTTTGTTCGGGGATGTTTTTCGTCTCGCTGCGGCCGGCTGCTTTGCGCCGCGCGTGGCGGCGGAGTTCCCGCTCCAGCGTGCGGCGGAAGCGGTGGCCATGGCCGCCGCGGGTGCGGGCACCGGCAAAGTGCTTTTGCGGATCGGAGTGTAAAGCGCTGAAACGTTTCGACATCGCCGTGCGGTCGCGGTAACCACAAGGGCTTTCCCATGAGCGCTCCGCATCTTGACGTCCGCTACATCGCCAACCTTGTCCGGCTGCGATTGACCGAAGAAGAAATTGCCGAATTGCAGCCGCAACTCGACCACGTTCTCTCCTACATCGAGCAACTCGATGAGGTGAACGTCGAGGGGATCGAGCCGACGGCCCATGCTTCGGCCGTCTACAATGTCTTCCGCGCCGACCTGCCGCGCGACGGGTTCACCCAGGCGCAGGCCACGGCGAATGCCCCGCATTCCGGCAACGGGCTTTTTCTCGTACCCAAGGTGGTGGAGGGATGATGAATCTCTCCGGACTGACCATCGCCAAGGCCCGCCGCTTGATCCAAGCCGGCGAATTGTCCCCCGTGCAACTGCTTGATGCGGTCCAGGCCGCGATTGAAAAAACCGATCCGGCGATTGGCGGTTACCTTTCACGCGATTACCAGCGCGCCCGCGCATCGGCCGAAGCGACCGACGTCACTTTGCCGCTCGGCGGCATCCCGGTGGCAATCAAAGATGTGATCAATGTCGAGGGCGAACCTTGCACTTGCGCGTCGCAAATTCTCCAAGGCTACGTCGCGCCCTATGATGCCACGGTCATCACCAAGCTGCGCGCCGCGGGAGCCATTCCTTTCGGACGGACCAACATGGACGAATTCGCCATGGGATCATCCACCGAGAATTCCTCGATCCGCATCACGCGCAACCCGCGCGACCCGGAGCGCATTCCGGGCGGCTCGAGCGGTGGTTCCGCCGCCGTGGTGGCCGCAGATGAAGCGATGGCCTCGCTCGGCTCGGATACCGGCGGTTCGATCCGTCAACCGGCGGCCCTCTGCGGCTGTGTCGGCTTGAAGCCGAGCTACGGCCGCGTCTCGCGCTTCGGTCTGGTTGCTTTTGCCTCCTCGCTCGACCAGATCGGACCTTTCACCCACACGGTGGAGGATGCGGCCCTCGTCCTGCAGGCCATTGCCGGTCACGATCCGCTGGATTCCACCTCGCTTGATCTGCCGGTGCCGGATTACTCGGCCACGCTCAACGACGGGGTCAAGGGCCTGAAGCTCGGCGTGCCCAAGGAATACTTCGTCGAGGGGATGGATCCGCAGGTCGAAGCACGCGTGCGGGCGGCCATCGAGGTCTACCGCGGACTGGGTGCGGAAATTGTCGAAGTCTCCCTGCCGCATACCAAATACGCGGTGGCCGACTACTACATCATTGCCACGGCGGAAGCCTCGGCCAACTTGGCGCGCTTCGACGGCGTGCGTTACGGGAAACGCGCCGAAGCACCGCGCGATCTGGCCGACCATTACGGCCGCACCCGCGGCGAGGGCTTCGGCAAGGAAGTGAAGCGCCGCATCATCCTCGGCACCTACGTGCTGAGCAGCGGCTACTATGACGCTTACTACCTGCGCGCGCAGAAGGTCCGCACCTTGATCCGCCGCGACTTCGAAGCAGCTTTCGAAAAAGTCGACGGACTCCTCTCGCCGACCTCGCCGGTGCCCGCCTTCAAGATCGGCGAACGCATGGCCGATCCGCTCCAGATGTATCTGGCCGACATTTTCACCATCGCGGCGAATTTGGCCGGCATTTGCGGGATCAGTATTCCCTGCGGTGACGTCGAGACGGAGGGCAAGAAGTTGCCGGTCGGGTTGCAAATCATGGCGCCGTCCTTCGAGGAGGCGCGCTTGCTGCGCATCGCGCGCGCTTACGAAACAGCGGGTTCCTGAGCACGACGCATCCCTGCCCCCATGGTGAGGAAAAATGCGAGCGCGAGGCCGAGCGCGGCAACCACAAACGTGGAGCGGTAGGACGCTCCTGCGTCGACCATCCAGGCGAGGGCGTAACTGCCGATGGTGATGCCCGCACCGAGCGTCAGAGTGAGAAATCCCCAATAGCGAGGATGATCCGCCGCGCCGGCGATTTCGGCGGTCGCTTGTGACGAGAGAGCGACACAGGCGAGAAGAAAGAAGCCGATGGCCAACACGGAGAGGGAAATCCAGACCGGCTCTGCGCTCAGCAAGATCAGCGCCACCGCCGCGGTGCCCAGCAGGTAAGTAGCGGAGAGACTCCGCCCGGTGCCGAGCGTGCGCGCCGCGGCACCACCGGCCAGAGCCCCGAGGAAGCCGCCCAGACCGATCAAGCTGTAGTAGTTGATGCTGCTGGCCGCTGCCATGTGCAGATCACGGTGGAGATAATCCGTGAGAAACAGGGTGTGCGGCGTGATGCCCACGCCGGCCAGAAAATAAGCGGCGCCGAGCAGGACAAGGGATGTGACCTGATCCGGCATCAGGTGTGATTTCCGCCGGGTGGGCGCGGCCGGGCTTTGCGCGGCGGCGGCCAGCGGCCAAGCGACCGTTCCCGCCACCAGCGCCACGGCAGCCTCGAAAAGCCAACCTGCCCCGACCGATGCCTCAAGAAAACCCGGCAGCGCGAGACTGATCATCATGATCGTCGCGCCCGCTCCGGCGAAGATGGCGCCGCCGGCGAGTTTCTTCCACCTTTGCGGCACCGGTGCCAAGGCCAGCGATGGCGCATGGATGACCAGCACTGCGCCGGCCAAGCCGTTGAGCATCCGGGCCGCGGCCAGCCAGGCAAAGCCGAGGTTCCAGCCGGACATAACGAGGCTGACCAACACCGTGACGATCGACGCCCGGAGGATGAAGCCCAAGGACAGCCGCGCCGGCAGGAAGATCGCGGCAACCGCCCCGCCCAGATATCCCAAGGCGTTGAAGCCGCCGAGATAACCCGCCCCCGCCTTGTCGACCCATCCCGCGGCGATCATCGCGGGGACTAAAGGAGCGTAGGCATAACGGCACAGGCAAAGCCCCATGCTCACCATGCAAAAACCGGCCAGCGTGGAGTAAAAGGGATTTTCCCGGAGCCGCGCCACCGGGATAAGGTCAGGACCCGCTGACGATCTCTTCGATCTTGGCGAGCACTCCCTGCGGCGCCTCCCACTCGTTGCCGGGTTGGGCGGTGAGGGCTTTGCCTTCATCGTCGATCAAGACGAGATAGGGGATGCCTTGCGAAGAGTATTTCTGGAATGTCTCGCTCTGCGCCTGGTCGAACTTCACCGCCGGCCAGGGCATCTTGTCACCCTTGATGTATTCCTCCATGGCGGCTTGGTCGCGGTCGCTGCTGACGAAAACCAGCTCGAAGTCCGGGTGCTTGGCTTTGAAGTCATTATACCACTCGACGAGTTTCGGCGTGAACATGCGGCAGGGCGGGCACCAGTGGGCCGAAAAATAAAGTGCAGTGTATTTCGGCGAGCCTTCCACCGCCGGTCCGGTCAGGTCGCCCTTGATCTCGTCGAAAAATCCGGCGCGGGCGGTGGTGGTGAAGGCCAGGGCGGCCAGAAGCAGGGGGAGGAAGCGGGTTTTCATCATGGTTGCAAAATGGACCTCTGCGCCGGCTTTGGCAACTCCATCGTCGGTCACCGAGCGCCTTGGCCGTTGTTTTTTCGTCCGGTGCGACGATAGTGCGGCCATGAGGACAGCCTTGGCTCTCTTTCTCGCCGGAATAGCGGTGGCCACGGCCGGGCCGATTGTCCGCGAGCCCGGGGTCATTTACCTTTCCGACTTCCATGAGCGCCTGCCGCGCTACCAGCTGACCGGCCCGGCCCCTGGTTTCTTCGAGGCCACGATGAAGCGCTTTGCCGGCACCTTGCGTTATCCGCAGGCCGTGCAACTCGATGCCATTTCGTCGGATGGCCTGCTGCGCGTGCGTGGCAATGCCCAGCAAGGCGGCGTGGCGGCTTGGATCGAGCCTCTCTACGTGGCGGGTTTGCCCGAGAACTATCTGGAGATTGCGGTCCGCGCCGAGCAACGGCGGCGGGAAGTGGAAGATCTCATTGCCCGCAAGGAAGTGGCGGTGGGCATGACCCTCGAGGAGGTGTCGCGCAGTCTGGGCAAGCCGCAGAAGCGTTCGAGCAAGACCGGGCGCGAGGGGTCCACGCAAACCTACGAATACGTGAAATACAAACTGATCCCTCAGACGGTTTACACGCCGTCTTACGTGCAGTCCCTCACCGGCTACCGGCCCGATCCGCGCGCCAAGCTCGAAAGGGTGGTGGTGCGCAGCGGCTACGGATACGACGCCTCGACCGTTTATTTGAAGGTGCCGGTCGGCACGACCACCGTGGGCTTTGTCAACGGACTGGTTGAAACGGTGGAAGAATCCGAGGGCACCCTGACCGGCGCCAACGCCTCGATCGTCGTGCCGCCGATTGATCTCGTCTGGTAGAACCATCCGGGCTTTACAAAACCCGCGCCCGGGAGCATTCCGGTGGGTATGGATGCGATGTCCGATTTCCTCCAAGCCCGCTACGAGGTGCGACGACCTGACGGCACCGAGTTTGGTCCGGTCAGTGCCTGGACTCTGGCCGAGTGGCGCGAAAGCAAACGCGTCTTCGACACGGATGAGATCCGGCGGATCAACGGGGAAACCGACCGCGAGTGGGTTGTTCTGCGCGACTCCTCATTCCTGCGCAATCTGCCCGAGGAACCTCTGGGTTGGGACGGCGAATCCTGAATTTTCCCCTTGCCGCCGCCGCGCATCGGGGGATCATAGCATCCTTCATCGCGGGTGTAGTTCAATGGTAGAACGGCAGCTTCCCAAGCTGCATACGAGGGTTCGATTCCCTTCACCCGCTCGCCCTCCTTGCTCAGGTCGGCGTTGCCTCGGGATCTTTGCCTTTGAGGAATTCCAGCACTATTTTAAAAATAGCCGCATTTCTCGAGCTAGAACGAGCCAATGCCGTGTGGGCAGCGAGGATGGTGGCCCGTTTTTCCTCGGGACTCTGGTTAGTCGGCAGCTCGGCGAATTCGCTGTCCGGGGGCCGGGTGTCCGCCGATGTGCTCGCGGCATGAATGTCTTCAAACTCGAAGCTGATGAGGCGCCCGAGGTTGCGTTTGCTGGCGTGGACGAAGCTGAGTTTTCCTCCGTCCTTCTCTTTAAGCTGCGAGACAATTTTGATGAGCGTGCCGAGAAAGGTGGAATCCATCAGTTCGCAGTCCTCGAGATCAACGATGAAGCGACTGTGTCCGCGCCGAATCAGTGCGGCCGCCACATCGCTCAGACCGGTGCTGTTGTGGAAGGTGCCGCGCCCCTCCACACGCACCCAGACCGTCTGGCCGGCCAGGCCGATTTTGAGCGAGGATTTGAAGGAGGTGCGGTTCAGTGTGGCGAGGATCTGCTGGCGCAAAACTCCGGTGGAGTATTCCTTGCCGGCCTCGAAACGCATCAGCGGTATCTGCGCGCTGTCGAGCGCCGCCTCGAAAAACCGGTGCCGGATGGAATCCATGTCGAATGCGTGGTGCGTGCCGTCGCCGTCCAATTCGATGACTCCGGTCACGGTCAGGTCATGGGGATCGCAGGTGACGAAATCCACCTCGTTGACGCCCATGCAGCAGAAAAATTCGTGGCGCAGTCGGCTGATTCGCCCGCGGCAGGGGTTGACGATGGCGCCGAAGCGCACTTTGGGGAACACGAGATACTCCGGCCGGATGGCCTTGCAGAGGACCTCATAGAAATGCTGTTCCTCGGGATTCAGCACGGCGGCAGCCGACCGGTAGGGGTTGCGGTCGCAGGGCAGCCGGAAGTTCGACACGGCCCATCCGATAATAAAAGCAGCCACCACCAGCAGCAAAACCAGCATGAAGGACAGAAACGAGAACTCCATCCGATAATTGGAACTCTTTACGATCAATAGGTGTCAAGAATCTTTCTCTTAATGCCAATCATTCTCCGCTTGCCATTGAACGGCGAGCCCTGCCGGGTAGTCTTACCCCACCGATGATTCGAGTCTTACTATTGTTGCTGAGCGCGGTGGTCGGTGCATCAGCCATGGAAATGAACCCGCAAAAGAAAGCAGAACCACCGCCCGTCATTCCCCTCCGCGATTTCTTCCGCAACCCGGAGGGCGCGTCCTATCAGGTCAGTCCCGGCGGCGACTACATTTCGTGGATGGCGCCGTGGGAAAGCCGCCTCAATGTTTTCGTCCAACCGGTGGACGGCAGCGGCGAACCGCGGCGACTGACCGATGCAACCGAGCGCGACCTCGCGGGCTACTTTTGGGCGGCGAAGGATCAGATCGTTTACCTGCAGGACGACGGCGGGGATGAGAATTTCCACCTTTATGCGGTCAACGCGGACGGCGCCAACCGCCGCGACCTCACTCCGTTTCCCGGGGTCCGGGTCGGCGTGGTCGACGATCTGCGTGACGATGAGGACCACCTCCTGATCAGCATGAACAAACGCGATGCGCGTGTCTTTGATGTCTTCCGCCTCAACACCCGCGACGGCACGATGGAAATGGTTGCGGAAAACCCCGGCAGCGTTTCCTCCTGGATCACGGACCACGACGGCCAAGTGCGGGCTGCGGTGCAGACCGATGGCGTCAATACTGAGCTGCTCACCCGCGCCACGCCGGACGAGCCGTTCAAAAAAGTAATCAGCACCAATTTCCGCGAAAGCGCCGATCCGCTCTTCTTCACCTACGACAACAAGGACCTCTATGCCTCGTCCAATATCGGACGCGACAAAGCGGCTATTGTCCGCCTCGACCCGGCCACGGGAAAAGAGCAGGAAGTCATCTTCGAACATCCCGAAGTCGACACCAGCAGTCTGGTCGGTTCGGACAAGCGCAAGGTGCTCACCGCCGCGGCTTTCACCCGCGACAAGCAGGAATACCATTTCTTCGACGATTGGCGTCGCGACCTGCAAGCCAAGCTGGAGGAAAAGCTCCCCGGTCAGGAAGTCGTGCTCAGCTCGACCAATCGCGAGGAGGACAAATTTATCGTCCGGACCCACAGTGACCGCTCGCGCGGGGCGTTTTACTACTATGACAGCACTACGGAGGAGCTCCGCAAGCTGGCCGACGTGTCGCCTTGGCTCGACGAGGAGAAGCTCGCCCCGATGGAGCCGGTGCGCATTCCGGCGCGTGACGGGCTCGAGTTGCCGGCATATCTCACTCTGCCCCCTGGCGTCGACGCGAAGAACTTGCCGGCCGTGTTGCTCGTGCACGGTGGACCGTGGGCGCGTGACGCGTGGGGCTTCGACGGGGAAGCGCAGTTCCTGGCCAATCGCGGCTATGCCGTGCTCCAGGTCAACTTCCGCGGCTCGACCGGTTACGGGCGCGAGTTCTGGGAGAAAAGTTTCAAGCAATGGGGCAAGGCGATGCAGGACGACCTCACGGATTCGGTCAAGTGGCTGGTCGACCGGGGCATTGCCGATCCCAAGCGCATTGCGATTTACGGCGGCAGCTATGGCGGCTATGCCGCGCTGGCCGGGATGGCCTTCACCCCGGAGGTCTACGCGGCGGGAATCAGCTTTGTCGGTCCGTCGAACATCTTCACCTTGCTGGCCAGCGTCCCGCCGTATTGGGAGCCCTACCGTCAGATGCAGTATGAAATGATCGGCAACCCCGAGACCGAGAAAGAGCTGCTCACCGCGGCCTCGCCGCTTTTTTCGGCGGACAAAATTGCTTCCCCCTTGCTCATTGCGCAGGGGGCGAATGACCCGCGGGTGAAGAAAGCCGAGAGCGACCAGATCGTCGAAGCTCTCCAGACCCGCGGCATCGACGTGCCTTACATCGTGAAGGACAACGAAGGCCACGGCTTCGCCAACGAGGAAAACCGTCTCTATTTCTACCGCGCGGTCGAACGCTTCCTCGCCAAGCACCTCGGGGGACGTGTCGAGGAGAGCGACGAGAAGATTACGGAGTTGGATAAATCCGCGTCGGCGGATTTGTAGCGACGGTCTGTGACCGCCGGTGCTTAAAAATTGCAAAGGTTCCGGCGGTCACAGACCGCCGCTACAAGTTAAAAAAGACCGCGCGGAGCAGGCCGGCCGCCGCGGCCAGGCCCACGACCGAGGGGATGGACCAACTGCGTCCGACAAGCAGCCACAAGCTCACCCCGGCGATCACGGCGTGCAGGACCGCGGGTTGATCCGGGGCGAAGACGCCGGCGGCAAACCATGCGGCGAGACTGGCAATCACCCCGATCACGGCGGCCGTGATCGTGTCGAGGATGGTGCGCGCCCGCGGGTTCTGCGCCAGACGTTCGACGAAAGGAGCACCGGCGAGGATGAAGAGAAAACTTGGCACGAAGGTGACCCAAGAGGTGAGGAAGGCACCGAGCGAGGCCATGATCCAAGGACTGAGCGGCGCCGGGTTGTTCCATCCGGCGAAGAAGCCGGCGAATTGGAGCACTTTGACCAAGGGACCGGGCAAGGTCTCGGCCAGCGCAAGGCCATCCTTCATCGCGGCCGACGAGAGCCATCCGGCCTGGTTGACCGCATGGTCAGCGACATAGGGCAGGACGGCATAGGCGCCTCCGAAGGTGACCACCGCAACCTGGCTGAAGAATAATCCGAGCGAGACAAGCAGGCTGTCCCCTCCGAAAACCAAGCCGGCCAGCACGACCGGCGCGAACCAGGCGAGGAGTCCGAGACCGAGCGTGCCCCAGGGTATGGGCGGACGCGGGATGGCCGGAGTGAGGGCGGGGGCCGGGGGTGCCGCGAGGTGTTTCACCGCCCCGAGCCCGACGGCCGCGAGGACGATCCAGGGGAAGGGGACTTGGAAAAAATAGATCGCGGCAAAGGCGGCGGCGGCGAGGAGCCAGGCGCGGGTGCCCTCAAGATGGTGTCGCGCCATGCGGACCAAGGCCGCGAGGATGATGGCCAGCACGGCCGGCCGGATGGTGGCAAAAAGGGTCTGCACCCCATCGAGTTGTCCGAACACCGCGTAAAGCCCTGCTGCGGCCCAGAGCAGCAGCACGGCGGGAAGCACGAAGAGCGCTCCGGCCGCGATCGCCCCGCGCAGGCCGTGCAGTTTCCAACCGGAATAAATGACCAATTGATGCGCCTCCGGTCCGGGAAGGAGCATGCTGAAATTCAGCCCGGCGGAAAATTCGTGCGGGGTCAGCCAGCGCCGGCGCTCGACCAGCTCCTCGCGCAGGATGGCGATCTGTCCGGCCGGTCCGCCGAAGCTGATCCAGCCCAGTCGGGCGAAGAAGCGGCGCGCTTCCCTCCAATCGGGGACCGCTTTGTCTTGGCAAGGTTGCGGCATCTTTTTATCGTTCCTGCACGAATCACATCACGTTATGGCTGAACTCGAAAACAAATACCCCGAAAACGCTCCCGGCAAATTTTACTGCGACGACCAGTGCATCGATTGCGATCTCTGCCGCGAGACGGCTCCGGCCAATTTCACCCGCAGCAACGACGGCGGGTATTCCTACGTTTTCAAGCAACCCGACACGCCCGAAGAAGAAGCGCAGTGCATTGAGGCGATGGAAGGCTGCCCGGTCGAGGCGATCGGCGACAACGGCGGGTAGAGCATTCTCCGGCGGGGGCTTGTTCGCTCATCCCTCAACTCTAAACCCTCAACTCCGATGAGCCGCTGGGCCAACACCGTGATGGCCGAGTGGCGGCGTTACCACGAGCCGCGCGATCCGGATCAACGCACCTCCATTTTTGCCGACGCCCTGCGCGGACTCCTCCCCAAGCTCGGTCTTGGGCAGTCGCTCGACGAGCATGCCGTCCGGCGCGCGTGGACCGGGTTGGTCGGGCCTTTCATTGCGGGCCAATCCGAACCCGACCGCATCCGCGGCGGCATCCTCTACGTCCGGGTGCACCAATCGAGCGTGCGTTTCGAATTGGAGCGCGTCTGGAAGGCCGACATTGAATCCAAATTGGCCGCTGAATTCGGTCCGGAAATTATTCGCTCGGTCAAATTTTTCGGCTGAGGTAGAGAGGCCCCGAAGCTTTTTGACCACGGATTCCACTGATGGCACTGATATCGGCATTGGACAGGTCTTTCTGCGATGATGCGTCCGAGCAAGACGCTCGTCCGATTTTTCCTCGGCTTCTGCTCATCCGTGAAATTCGTGTCATCCGTGGTTCGATGGAGTAGATACTGCTGATCATGTTGCGCAATCTTCTCCTCGATTGGTCCGGCACGCTGGTTGACGATTTGCCTCCGGTCATCGGCGCGACGAACCACGTGCTCGAGCAGTTCGGCAAGCCGCCGCTGACCCGCGACGAATTCCGGAAGCACTTCCGGTTGCCCTTCACCGAGTTCTACGAGGAATTTCTTCCCGATGTTCCGTTGCCCGAGCTCGACGCGGTCTTCCACCGTCGTTTTGTCGAGATCCAGGACGAGGTCACGCCCTTGCCCGGGCTCTACGAATTCCTCGATTTCTGCCGGGCGAGCGGACGCCGTCTTTTCCTTCTCAGCTCGATGAAGCAGGAGCATTTCGACGTGCAGTCGGCCAAGCTCGGGCTGCGCCATTACTTCGAGCATCCTTATGCCGGCGTGATGGACAAGCGGGCCAAGATTGGACAAATCCTCGACAAGCACGGGCTCGCGCGCAGTGAAACCGCCTTCGTCGGCGACATGATCCACGATGTCGAAACGGCGCGCCACGGCGGTGTGATGAGCATTGCCGTGCTCACCGGATACGACTCGATGGAAAAACTCACGCCGTCCAAGCCCGATGTGGTCGTCTCGTCGCTCGATGCCTTGCGCCGCTTGTTGCAGGATCCACGGGACCTGCTCCGCCCCGGGCCCGATGCAATCCGCATCCACGGCCTCGAGGTGCCGACCCGCATCGGGGTTGGCGAGGAGGAAAGGGCGCAGGCGCAGAAACTGGTGCTCGATGTGTTGCTCGAAACCGATTTCCGCGGGGCGGCCGACGACATCGGCCGCGCCACGGATTACGCGGCTGTGGCGGACTGGTTGACCGCGGAGTGCACGCGCCGTGAGGTGCGGTTGCTTGAGACCTTGATCGAGGAACTGGCCGAAGGATTGCTCGCGGCCTTCCCACGCGTCTCTGCTGTTTTGCTGGAGATCCGCAAGTTCGTCCTGCCCAACACCGAGTGTGTTTCGGTGCGTCTCTCCCGCACGAGGGCGGGTGCCGCTTAGTCGCGGTTTGTTTTGCGGGGGCAGGGCGGGGCTTTTGTTTGGGGGGCCATTTAAGACGGCGCGTCGGGGACGCCGCGCCCTACCTTGTAGGGTGGGGGGGGCGGTGGTTAGGATCTTCGTTTATGTGCGTTTTGGTTAGTGGTGTCTGCGGTTTTGTCGGGTCCGAGTTGGCGCTCGGGCTTCGTGCGGCCGGCTATGAGGTCTGCGGGTTCGACAACTTCAGCCGTCCGGGCAGCGAACGGAACCGTCCGCGCATCGAGGCGGCGGGCATCGAGTTTTGGCGCGGTGACGTGCGTCGGGAAGAGGATCTGGCCCGGGTCAAAGGCATCGATTGGGTGATCGACGCGGCGGCCAACCCGAGTGTGCTGGCCGGGGTCGATGGCAAGACCGGGAGCAAGGAACTGCTCGAGCACAATTTGTGGGGCACGGTCCATCTGCTTGAAGTCTGCAAACGCGAGCAGGCCGGCCTCATCCTGCTCAGCACGAGTCGCGTTTATTCGATCGATGCCTTGTGCGCCTTGCCGGTGGTGGCGAAGGATGGGGCCTTCGCCCTGTCCGAATCGCTGGCCGCGGTCGGACCGCAGGGAGTGACCGAGGAATTCTCCACGGCCGCGCCGATCTCGCTCTACGGGGCGAGCAAACTGGCCAGCGAACAAATCGCCTTGGAATACGGGGCGGCCTTCGGTTTCCCCGTGTGGGTCAACCGCTGCGGCGTGATGGCCGGGGCCGGACAGTTCGGCAAGCCGGACCAGGGAATTTTCAGCTATTGGATCCATAGCTGGGCGCAGCGTGCGCCGCTCCAATACATCGGCTTCGGCGGGACGGGCCATCAAGTGCGCGACTGTCTGCACCCGCACGACCTGCTCTCCCTTCTGGTGAAGCAAATGGCGGCGGGTGGGCGCGTGGGACGCCGGATTTTCAACGTGGGCGGAGGTGCGGCTTCGGCTCGCTCGCTGCGGCAGTTGTCCGCCTGGTGTGCTCGGGAGTTCGGTCCGCACGAGGTGGCGGTCGACTTGTCGCCCCGGCCTTTTGATTTGCCCTGGGTCGTGCTCGATGCGGCCTGTGCGGGCCGGGAATGGGACTGGCAGCCGGCGAAAACGGTGGAGGAGATCTGCGCGGAAATCGCCCGGCATGCGCGTGAACATCCGGAGTGGCTGGAGGTCTCGCGCGGTTGAAGACGTTGCTGCGGATTGGCGAGGGAAGTGAGGCTGAGTGTTGCCTGCGGATGGCCGCACTCGGGGAGGCGGAGGAATTCGCCGTGTTCCTGACCGCAGCGGAGCGCGAACGCTCCGAGGGGCTGAGTCATGAGGTGATGCGGGCGCGCTTTGTCGTCTCCCGCGGATTGCGACGGCTGTTGTTGTCCGACTGCACCGGCCTGCCGGCTGCGGAGTTGCGGTTTGCCGAAGATGAAGGTGCCAAGCCGCGGTTGCTCGGAGGGGATGGTTGGGATTTCAATCAATCGCACGCGGGTGACTATGTTGCGGTGGCCGTGCGGCGCGGGGCGGTCGGCATCGATCTCGAGCAGCAGCGCGAGGTGCGGGACATGGCGGCGATCGTCGATCGCTATTTCCATTCCGCAGAGGCGGCGGCGTGGCACGCTTTGCCGGAGGGGCGGCAGGCGGAAGATTTTTTCCTGCTTTGGTCGGCCCGCGAGGCCGCCATGAAGTGCGCCGGCCTGGGTCTGGCCAAGGGAATGGAGGTGACCCGCATCGACCCGGTCCTGCTTGAGCGCGGCCGTGCGACCGGTCGGGTGGGGAGCCAAGCGGTGCACGTGCAGAAACTGGAAGCGCCGGCCGGTTACGTGCTCGTCTTGGGGTTCGGGGGATGGGCAGGCAAAGGGGATTGACAGGCCGCGCCGGCTTTTTCATATTTCCGGTCCGCTTTGCGGGTGTAGCTCAGTTGGTAGAGCACTTCCTTGCCAAGGAAGATGTCGCGAGTTCGAGTCTCGTCACCCGCTCTCTTTTTTTTGCCCGTGAAGGATCGCTTGTTCCCCATCTTGCTGACGGTTGCGGTGTGTTTCTTCGCCGCGGCCTGCGACCGCCAGGCGGCGGAGACCAAGCCGGAGACCCCTGCAGACCAAGCAACCGGGGTGGCGGACGAGGTGGTCGAGGTGGTGGAAATTATGGAACCTTCGACGGATGGCGTTGAGGCGCCTTCGGCAACTTTGATCGACTCGAAAATGGAACCGATGTCCGCAGGTTCTTTGCCGGGACTTTACCGGGATCCGTCCGTTCCGGATGTGCTCTATGAATTCGGCGAGGGCGACGAATGGCAGGCGGCCTGGCAACCGGGCGACAAAAGTCGCGGGCTGATGATGAGTGGTGTCTACCAGGTGGAGACGGGCGGTGTGGTGCATTTGCGCGTACTCTCCTTCGGCCGGCGCGAATCTTTCCTCGGTGACGATTGGGACCGGCGTTCGCCGCCGCACCCTCGGCCGCGTGGTTACTTCCGCATCGAGGGCAATCAACTCGTCATGATGTCGAACAAAACCTCGCAGGCCTTCACCATGGCGCCCTTCACCTCGGCGCGATTGGTCAGGGTGGACAAGTAGGACCGCGGGGACCAAGGAATCCCGGGCGAAGGAAGTGGCGTTGGTGATCCCTCCCGCATGCGGGCAGGCTTGAGACTTCCGCCTCTGGAGGGTTTTGGGGATTGAGGGGGGGTGCGCCGGGGTGTTATTGGTTTGCTTATGAACGAACCGCACGTGTGTCAGAAATCGCCACTGGTTGAGGAGATGGAACCCGGGACATATTGGTGGTGTTCCTGCGGGTATTCGACCACGCAACCCTTTTGCAACGGGATGCACAAGGACAAGGGATTCAAGCCGGTGAAGGTCGTCATCACGGAGAAGAAGCGGGTGGCCTGGTGCATGTGCAAGCACACGGGGACACCGCCCTTTTGTGACGGCTCACACGCGCGCTTGGCCTAACTCGCCTTTCGGTCTGGTCTAGCTTGGCGCCTGAATGTGGCGGGGTTGTCCGTGTCAGACGATGGTGATTGCCTCGGGAGGCTGGGGTGTTCATCCTCTTCAAAGATTCCGAGCAACGAGATGATCTACGTGTCCGCCAACGGGAAGGTGTTGGGTGAATTCGAGGAGTCGGCTATCCCGGCTCTCTTGGCTGAGGGCAAGGTGACCGGAGATGCCTACTATTGGCGCGAGGGCATGAAGGACTGGCTTCCGGTCGCGCGTTTACCCAAGCCGTCGGCCGCCGGCGGGGAGACCGTTCGCTTGCCCGAGGTGGCGCGGGCTCCGGTCATCGTTGCGCTCAGGACGCCAGTCGCGGCCCCCGGGGCCGAGGCCGTGCCGGTCAAACCGTCGGTGCCGGTCAAACCTGCACTCGCTTCGTTCGGGCCGGGGGGGACAAAATCCTTTACTCCGCGCAGTGCACCGACGACGGATGCGGCCCCGGGTGCGGCCAAGCCGGAGGGAGCCAGTGATGTCGTGGGGGATCCGGCGTTTGTCATACCCCTGCGTGCCGAGTCGCAGAAAGCCGCGCCGCCGGACCAGGCTCCGGTTGCCGTCAAGGTGCCGGTGGTGGCCCCGGGGGCTGCGGCGGTACCGATCAAACCGCCTGGGATCAGACCTGCGCTCGCGCCCTTCGGGGCGCCCGGGATGAAATCCTTTACCCCGCGCAGTGCACCGGCGGCGCGTCCGGCTCCGGTTGCGGTCAAGCCGGGGGAAGCCGGTGCAGTCGCGGCGAAGCGGGCGTTTGCCATGCCCCTGCGGGCGGAAGCAGAGAAAGCTGCGCCGCCGGACCAAGCTCCGGTTGCAGTTGCTCTTAAGTTGCCGGCCCAGGTTCCGGTCGCGGTCAAGGCGCTGATGGTGGCCGTGGGAACCGAAACCGTGCCGATCAAGCCGGCGGTGGTCAAAGTCGCGCCGGCGGCGATGGGGTCGCCCGAAACAAAAGTTTTCACTCCGAGCCGCACCGCGGTGGCGGGAGCGGCGCCGACTGTGGCCAAACCGGTGGCACCTGATGATGCTGCGACAAATGATGCCGCTGCGACGAAGGTGGCCCCGGTGATCCCACTTCAGCCGGAGCAAGGCGAAGCCCTGCCCTTGGCGGGCGCGCCGAAAAAGCGCGGCCGGTTGGTGTCATGGCTGGCTGGCTTGCTCGTGGTGGCCGGGGTGGCGGGTGGGGGGGCGTGGTGGTGGCTGAATGCGGCACCGGCATCCATTCCGGGGTCTGTTGTCCTCAGCGGTGATGAGGTCGAAGCGGTAGAGATCCGGGTTTTTCGTCGCGAGGATTTGTCCGGCCTGTGGCGTGAGCGCCTCGCTGCGGCGGACGCGCGGTCCGTTGAGTTGGACCAGCTGATGGTCGGTGCGCAGGCGGCGCAGCGCGAAAACGAGCTGTTGCTCGAGGTGGCGGCGCGGGTCTTCGAGGTCGGTCAAGAATACAATATGCCGGACCTCGAGGAGTTGCGGGCAGAACGCGACGCGAAGGAGGCCGGGGCCGCATCGGCTCGGGCCGCGTTGGAAACATTGCAGTCTGAAAAAGCGGCGCTACCCAACATCCAGACCTTGCTCGAGGGCCTGCCGGATCCGCTGCAAGCTCTCACGGCTGATGCGGAAGGAAATTTCACCCTGCCGCGGCCAGAGGGCGGCGAGGTGGTTCTGCTCGCCGTGGCGGTGTCCGAGACGGACGGAAAGCGCGAGCGGCGCGGGTGGCTCGAGATTATGCAATTGTCCCCGGAGGCCGAGGCGCCCGAGGCGGTGCGCTTTACCGAGACAAACCGGCTGGGAGTGGAGGAGATCCGGCGTTTCGCGGCCGAGGGAGCGTTGTGAAGCTGCTCTGAGGGCCGGAGTGCTCACCCCGGCAGGTTCGAGATGGGTGAATGCGCTGCTGGCCACCAGCTTCTGCCCGGGAAGTAAAAAAGAAAAACCGAGCCCCGCTTGGTTTCGGGGCCGGCGTGGGTTCTTCCTCCCGGCAACGGAATGGGGCCGAGCCCCTCTCCGTTGAAGGAATCAGAGTGCCGCGAGTTTGCGGGCGATGCTGCTTTTGCGCCGGTTGGCCGCGTTGCGGTGGATGGTGCCGTGCTTGACGGCGCGGTCGAGTTCGGAGACGAGTTCGCGGGCCTTGTCGGCGGCGCTTTTCTTGTCCTTGGTTCCGAGCGCAGTCTTCGTTTTGCCCGCGAGGGTTTTGAGGCTGCGCAGGGTGCTGCGATTGCGGGCCGTGCGCACGATGGATTGACGGGCGCGTTTGGCGGCGGATTTGATGTTGGCCATATTGGTGATGTGTTGCTTTGGTGCCAGAGGGGAGAATCGAACTCCCGACCAAGGGCTTATGAGTCCCCTGCTCTACCGCTGAGCTACCCTGGCATTTGACAGCGGCGGCACCGCGGGGCGGGGCCGGAAAGGTCGCGTAATGTGCGTGCGGTGCGGCCGTGAGGCAAGGAAAAAGGGGGCGGTCGAAGGGCGGGAGATCGGGAACCGAGCGGAGCGAGATAGACTGGAGCGAAGCGACAGCCGCGTAGCAGGCTCGCCGGGGGGCGAGATCAAGGTGGGGAAGTTGGAAAGTGGGAAAGGAAAAAGATGCCGGGGGATTTGGATTTTGAAATCGGGCCGGAACGGCGGATGATGCCGCAATGCTTCGTGGTTTGGATTTGTGGCGGGAGAGTTGTCCTTCGTGGGAGGAAAGGGGAAGTTTCCTGCTCCTCAATCCGCGTTTGACCGAAGCGGTGCGGGAGCGCTGGTTGGCGGCGGAGTTTCCCGATCTGGAGGAGCATGTGTGGCTGGGGACTTCGGGCACGAGCGGGAATCTGAAAATGGTGGCATTGGCCCGCACGGCGCTGGAGGCCAGCGCTCGGGCGGTGAACAATCACCTCGGGGTGACGTCAGGCGACGTGTGGCTCAACCCGTTGCCGTTTTTCCACGTGGGAGGTCTCGGCATGAGGCTGCGGGCGGAGTTGGCCGGGGCGCGCCACGAAGCCATGCGCGGGGGGTGGAGGCCGGAGGACTACGTGCAGGCGGCAGAGCAGACCGGCGCAACTTTGTCCGCCCTGGTGCCGGCGCAGGTGCACGATTTGGTGGCGGCCCGGTGCCGCGCCCCGCTATCGCTGCGTGCGGTGGTGGTCGGCGGGGGAGCCTTAACGGATGCGTTGCGCTTGCGGGCGTTGGCGCTGGGCTGGCCCGTGTTGCCGAGTTACGGGCTCACCGAGGCGGGTTCGCAAGTGGCCACGGCCCGGAGGGATCAGGTGGAAGTGGAATGGTTGCCGGTGCTGGAACATCTGGAGGTGCGAACCGGCCGGGCCGGGGTGTTGGAACTGCGCGGGCCCTCGCTTTTCACGGGTTGGCTCATTTCGGGGGATGGCCCCGTTCGCTGGGAAGATCCGAAGCGCGATGGGTGGTATGCGACGAGCGACCGGGTGGAGGTTCGCGGGCGCGAGTTGCGGGTCTTGGGTCGCCTCGATGACTTGGTCAAGATCCGCGGTGAGCTGGTCGATGTCGCGGCGCTCGAGCGCTCCTTGCAGGCGCGGGTGGCGTCCGGCTTGGTCCTGGTGCGCTCGGTGCCGGACGAACGTAATGGCGTCGCGCTGCACGTGGTGGCCGAGAGCGTGGTGGCCGCGGAGGAAGCGCGGACGGCACGGGATGACGTCTTCCCGGCTTTTGCCCGGCCGGAAACGATCTGCACTCGGGTGATTGTCCGAAATGCGCTCGGAAAACCGGTTCGCGCTTGAGCTGGCGCGGCCAGCCGCTCAGCTCGGCGGGTCGAAGGCGGCGCGGATTGCCGCGGTCAGCGGCAGACGGCCTCCGTTGATTTTGTCGACGAGAACATGGACGGTTCGGATGTGGGCAGCAGTACGGCCCTGAGCGTCGTGGAACTCGACAAGAAAGGTGACCGAGGTGCCGCCCATTTTTTCCACCGTGGCAACCGAGTTGAAGGTTTCACCCGGGCGCATCGGCCAGAAGAAGTCGGCCTCGGCATGGCGCAGGGGAGCGGCGTGGGATGGCGAGGCGAACCATGCTTCCCAGCCGAGGGAGGAATGACGGATGAGGTCCTCCACGGCCTCGTGGGCGAGCGCTATCGCGCGCGGGTAGAAAATAACGCCCGCCGGGTCGGCGTCAGCAAAGCGGATGATCGTGGCTTGTTCTCGCGAAAGCATGAGGTGCAGGTGAAGAAAAGCGCAAAGCGGCGCGACTGGGAATGCGGAAAGAGCGGCGCAAGGTTTTCCTTTCCAGCGACGAGTCCGCTCGCCTCGGCCCGGGCTTTGCGTCATCTTTGAGCCGATTTATGCGGCCTGCCACTCCAGTCCATCGTCTTTCGCGGCGCGCCTTGGAGCGCCGGCAGCTGTGGCGCCGTCTTGCTTGGGCCGTCAGCCTGGTTCTTTTGGCGAATGCGTTTGTCGGTGGCTTTCTCTGGCAGAGGATCAGGTCCGAGCGTCCCGCACCGGCCCAGCAACCGGTGTTCGAATCCGCCTCGGAAGCGCAGCAGGCGGTGGCACTGCGCCTGTTGGATGACGCGGTGCGGGCGCGCTTTGAAGAGCGTCCGCTAGCCACCATGAACGCGCTGGCCGAAGCGCGTCGTGCGGATCCGGGTGCGCCGGGGCTTGATGTTTTGGCCGGCGAGGTCGCGCTGGAGAAGAAGGACACCGACAGCTTGCGCCGCGCCTCGGCCAGCGCTTTGCGGCGCGGAGACAACGAGGCCTCGGCTAAATTGTTGGCCGCGCTCGAGGTCTGGCTGCGCCGTGGTGAGTTGGGCGTGGACCGGGCCGGCCCGCAAGCCAGACAATTTTTGCGCGAAGCGGCGGAGACGGAACCTTCCAACACCGCGGTTTATTTTTTTCATGGCGAGTTGAGCCGCCTGCTCGGCGAGAGCGGCGCAGCGCATGAAAACTTGCTCTTGGCCTTGCGGCGGCAAGCTCCATGGAGGAGTTCAGCCTTATTGCGGGTGAAAATGCAATTGGCCGCCGCCGAGGCGTCCGCGGGTGGAGAGAAGATCGAAGTGCCCGCGCCAGACGCCCAATCCGCAGCGGCCCTCCGCTGGCGCGATGCCCTGCGCACGGGAACCGGCGCGGAGGAAGCGCTCAGCGCCATGATCGCGCTAACCCCAAGCTTGCAAACGACCGTTTTATTGGATGACCCCGCCCTGCAAACCAAGAATAACGCAGCGAGAATCCAAGCCTTGCGCAGACCACTGGTCAACGCGGTGATGCCGGGCAGTTCAAACGACAATTCCAGTCCCTGAAAAGTGCAGTTATCCCAAGAAAAAAAGAGGGAAGAAAGAGTGCCTCATCCTAACAAGCACATAATCAACGATATAAGCAAATGTGACAATTTCGCGACAAGCCCGAAAAACTCTTTGACAATAAGCCCCAGATCCATATCTTTGCCCTGTATGAACATTACTCGTTTCTCCCTCGCAGCCCTTCTCGCTTCGTCTGTTCTGCTGACCGGCGCGAATGGCCAAACAACGGCAACCACAGAGCCAGTAGGGTTTGTGACGGTTGGCATCACCGCCGGCACTGGCTCGGCTAAGAAAAACACGCTTTTCTCGGTTCCCCTCATGGAAACCGAAGAGATCACCGGACAAGTCGCTGGCATCATCACCGGAGTCACGGCCAACACAATCTCCAACAGCAGCGCTGGGTGGACAGCCGGCGCGCTCTCCCAACCTGCCACGCCCTTTTTGATCCAAATCACGAGCGGCGCAGCGGAAGGTCGTCTTTTCCTCATCTCCTCTTCCGCCAACACTGGTGGTGCTATTGCCGGTACTGCCAATACTGGGACTACGGTCACGGTGAGCTCAATTGATACTACGCAAGTGAATCTGACCACCCTAGGCATCGTGTCCGGAACGGACACCTACAAAATCTTTGCCTGCGACACTCTCAGCTCATTCTTCGGCACACCGGCCACCAGTGGCGTGCAAGGTGGTACTGCCGCCGCGTCAGCAGATACGATTGTCGCCGTCTCCAATGGTGTTCCCAGCACTTACTTCTACAATACAACCTCCGTCAAATGGGTGAAAGTAGCTTTCGGAAGTCCTGACGCTTCCAATGTCCCTCTACTCCCCTACTACGGTATCCAGTATTCCCGTTTGGCCAATACGGCCCTGTCTTTTGTTGTCACCGGTCAAGTTCCAACACAGCAACGCGAGGTTGCGGTCAAAAATTCCGGAACAACGGTTGTTTCCCAATTTTGGCCGACGGACACTACATTAGGAACATCGGGACTTTCCAGCGTGGTGACTTCAGGCGCCAGCGTAACTCTCGCTGATACGGTCATCCTCACGGCTAATGGCGTCGTCTCAACCTACTTTTACAATGGTACCAACTGGAAAAAAGTTGCTTTTGGTACTCCCGACGCGAACACCACCGTCCTAGCCATTGGAACCTCCATGCAAATCGTCCGTAAAGGATCGGCCTCTGGCTACACCACGCTATCCCAAGCAGTTCCCTACAATCTCCAGTAAGCGACAAACGAATCTTACTTAAGCTAAACACAGACACCAAACCCACCACCTAAACAAAAAATGAAGACCCTCACATCAGGCATCCTTGCCATCATGCTCACCCTTAGTTTAGCTCAGGCTCAAGGCTACATTGATCTAGCTGACTTTGGCTCAGGATCATACACCGTTGACCCTAGCTCGACCACAGCCTCCTATACGCAAGGCGCACTTGGGCTCACTTTCAGTCCCTCCGTGGCCCTTGGCGATACCCTGGTCGGAACCTATAACAGCGCTCCTCTTAATTGGACCAGCTACGCAGACTTGGCCAACACCATCTACTTAAAAGTCGTTTTCACGGGAGCCAATCCTTCATCTCCGATGGTTCTCGACATCTACAATACTGGTGGAGCGGCGAGCCTTCAATATCAAGGGACGTCAGTTCCCACCGGAATTGTGGTGGGGTCTAATTATCTGCCATTTACTCTCAACGCGGGATATGATGCACCCTCGATAGCCGCGGTGCTAGGCGATGTTGTTGCATCCCAAATCACTTGGGGCGGCAGTGGCTCGGCAGGCGTTCTGGTTGAAGGTGTTGCCACCGTTCCCGAGCCTTCGACCTACGCGCTCTTGGGCCTCGCAGGCTTGGCTCTTGCAGGATACGCAGTGCGTCGTCGGCGCGCCTAAATCTTAATTGTTCATACTCGCGAAAGGGTGCCTTCGGGCGCCCTTTTTGCTGTCTGGCTACGCTCGGACGCAGACTGGAACGAAGATGAAATTAATGCCGTCGAAGAGACCCAGGTCGCTGAGTTTTAGGGCGGGGATGACGAGGAGGGCGAGGAAGCTGAGGGTCATGTAGGGGGCGTGGAGGGGGCTGCCGAGGGACTTGGCCGTCCGGGTGAGGCGGGCGTAGGCGGCGGCAACCTCTTCGGCGTAGCCGTCGCTCATCAGGCCGGCCACGGGGAGGGGAAGGACTTCTTCCAAGCCGTTGGGGCCGACGGCGGCGATGCCGCCTTCGTTTTGGATCAGAAGATTGATCACGCGGGCCAGATCTTCATCGGAGGTGCCGATGGCGACGATGTTATGGCAGTCGTGGGCCACGCTGGAGGCGATGGCGCCGGACTTGAGACCGACGCCGCGGACGAAGGCCGTGGCGGGTGGAGCGTCCTTGTAGCGGTTGACCACGGTGATTTTGAGGATGTCACGCGATGGGTCGGCCACGGCGCAGTTCTCGTGGATGAGGGCTTCGGCCTCGCCGGCCCCGGTGATGATTTGGCCGTCGAGGGCTTCGATCACGCGGATCTTAAGGTCATGTGGCTGATTGGCGCCTACCTGATCGAGCGGACGAGCGGGCCGCTCGTCCCTGCCTTGGGGGGCAAGGTGGGGAGGGATGGGCACAGCGAAGTCGGAGGGGACCTTGGTGGTGGCGTGGAATTGGTTGGCGCGGGGGGACTTTGATTTTGGGAGGAGGGAGTGGCCATCGCGGGCCACGCACTGACCGTCGATCCAGGTTTCCATGACCCGGAAACTAACCAGGTCGTGGAGGCGGATGAGGTCGGCGGGATCGCCGGGGCGGAGGAGTCCGCAGCGGAGTCCGTAATGCTCGACCGGATTGAGGCACGCGGCGCGGAGGACGTGAAAGAGGGGGACGCCATGGGCGATGGCGCGGGCGCAGAGTTGGTTGATGTGGCCTTCCATGAGGTCATCGGGATGTTTGTCGTCGCTGCACAGCATGCAGGATTCCGGCGCTTCGTTGAGCAGGGGCCAGAGCTCCTCGAAATTTTTCGCCGCAGAGCCTTCGCGGATGAGGATTTGTTGTCCGAGCGAAAGTTTTTCCCGGGCCTCGTCGATCTGGAAGCACTCGTGGTCGGTCTCGATGCCGGCGGAGACGTATTTCTTGAGATCCTCGCCGCGGAGGCCGGGGGCGTGTCCGTCGATCCGTTTGCCGTGCTTTTTGGCGATCTCGATTTTTTTCATGACCTCGGGATCGCGATGGATGACCCCGGGGAAGTTCATCATTTCCGAGAGGTAGAGCAGTGATTTGTCGCGGCAGAGTTCCTCGATGGCGTCGGGTCCGAGGGTGGCGCCGGCCGTTTCGAAGTTGGTCGCGGGGACGCAAGAGGGGATGCCGAAGTGGATTTTGCAGGGGGTTTGGGCGGCCAGTTTCTGCATGTAGCGCACACCCTCGATGCCGAGGACATTGGCGATTTCGTGGGGGTCGGAGACGGTGCCGACCGTGCCGTGGGTGACGGCAATGCGGGCGAATTCCGGCGGGGTGAGCATGGAACTCTCGATGTGCACGTGAGCGTCGATGAAGCCCGGGCAGAGGTAGCCGGGATCGGTGACCGATGGGTCTTCGCGGACAGCGACAATTTTTCCGTCGGCCATTTCGATCACTCCCGGGAAAATGCGTTGGTTGGGGATGTCGATGATTTGGCCGCGGAGGTGCATGGTTCGGAGCGTTGAGGGTTGAGAGTTTGGGGTTGAGGGAAACGAAAGGTTACCGGCGGTCATATCGGTTGGCTACGCCTGTCTCGCTGGGGCTCGGCTGTCCGCCGCGACAAAATTGGGGAGGTTAGCGGAGGGCGCGCTTTGGTTCGGTCAGGTGGCCGTTTTGGAAGGTGATGCCCTCGGCGGCGAGTAGGCGGAGCTTTTTGGCGAGGGCGGGGCCGGATTTTTCGCCTTGGAAGCCGCCGATGGTCAAATCGGACGCGATGACGCGGTGGCAGGGGATTTGCGGGGCGAAGGGGTTGGCGCGGAGGGCTTGGCCGATGGCGCGGGGTGAGTGACAGCCGATCCGGCGACCGAGGGCGGCATAGGTGATAACGCGGCCGGGAGGGACTTTTTGGAGTGCCGCGTAGACTTTGGCGGCGAACGGGGAGGGGGAGTTTGCGGTTTTCAGTGATTCAGTTTTGGGTGAGTGGCTTGGTTTGAGGTCGGCGCGGGGGGGTGTGCTGAAAACTGAATCACTGAAAACTGAACACTCCCGCGCGTGGCGCGCGGGTTAATTTTTCGAGGCGTCGTTCGGGGAGTCGGCCAGCACGCGATACATGGGGCCCAAACCGCACATGATGCGATGCCAGGTGCTGTCGTCAGCATCGGCGCCAAGCAATTCCGGGTGCGGCTTGACCACGAGCCAGGAGTTGATCGCAATTTCCTGCTCGAGCTGGTTCTTCGACCACCCGGCATAGCCGAGAAAGACGCGGAGTTTTTCGTCATGGCCGGCGGGCAAGTCCAATTCGCCTTCCGGCCGCTCCATGGGTTGAAATTTGCAGGCTTCGGCGGCCGAATCCCACTCGAGGGTGGCGACAATGACTTGGTTGCGATGGACTGGTCCGCCTTCGTAGATCGGCACGTGGGGAATTTGCTCAAGGGTATCGCCGATATCGAGGTCGGCGGCATTTTGGCCGAGCGGGCGATTGAGAATGAAGCCGAGTGCGCCTTCATCCGCGCTGTGGTGCGAAAGGTAGAGGATGGTGCGACGGAAATTCGGATCAGCCATCATGGGGTGGGCGACGAGCAATGAACCCGACAGATCCCCCGCTTTGGGTCGGTGTTTCATATTGGGTGACTTTAATGCGCGCGTCGGGCCGGCGCAACTGCGGGGCAAAAGCGGCCTCGGCACCCTGCCGATGATCGTCAGCGGTGAGGGTAGGTTCCCGGCGCGTCGGGGACGCCGCGCCCTACCCGGGCGGTGTTCACAAAGGTAGGGCGGGGCCTCCGGACCCGCCGCGTCCATGCGATATACTACCATTTTCTCCGCACGGCCGCGAGGCCGAGGAGGGCGAAGGTGGCGGCGAGGCAGGCCGAGGAGAAGGCTTCCCCGTATTTCATGTAGAAGGTGGTCGGAGGATTGACCGGCACCTCCACCTCGGCAAAGAGGACGCCCTCACCAAAAATGTCGCCGTCCGCATCGGCCAAGGAGTGCCGGACGCGTCCGAGGTGGTCGACGAAGCAGGTCACGCCATTGTTGGCGCTACGCACCATGGGGCGGCGGTTTTCCGCGCAGCGGAAGACGGCGTGGGCGAGGTGCTGGCGGCCGGCTGCGCTGCGTTTGAACCATCCGGTGTTGGTCACGGTGACAAAGAGCTGCGCCCCGAGGTTGGAGGCACGTCGGGCGAGGTAGCCGAGGGTGTCCTCGAAGCAGACCAGTGGGGCCAGGGCGAGAGGCGGATTGGAGAGATGAAAAATGACCGGACCGGCCCCCGCATCGAAGTCATCCGGCACCATGTCCCCGACAATGATGGCAAAGAGCGGGAAGCTGTAACGGAAAGGGATGTATTCGCCGAACATGACGAGGTGAGACTTGGGATAAAACTGCGGCGGGTTGTCGGATCCGGTCAGAAGGACGGCGGCGTTGTAATCGCCCTCATGGCTGAGCCGCAGGGTGCCGAAGAGGAGGGCATGGTCCCCGGCGGAGGCCCATTTGTTGACGAATTCGCGGGCCACGCGGTCCTCGAAGAATCCCCGGGGGGTGGCGGCTTCGGGCCAGAGGAGAAGGTCGGGTTGCAGGGCGACGGCGACGGCGGTTTGACGGTCAAAGGTGTCATAAATGCGCTGCTCGAAGGCGGGGTTCCACTTTTCGTTTTGCGGGATGGAGGGTTGCACGGCCGCCACGCGCAGGGGCATGGACTCGCCGGGGCGCCCGATTTGGCGGAGCCCGTAGCCGAAGGCCACGACGATCAGGGCGATGGTGAGGGTGAAATCGAAGTGGGCGCGGATTTTTCCGCCGCGGGCCTCGATCATCAGGCGGCGCACGGTGGCCACGGCGATGGCCGAGGAGAGGACGGCCAGAAAGGAGAGGCCGCCTACGCCGGTGAGCGAGGAGAGTTGGATGAGGGGAATATTGCCGTGCAGGGCGATGCCCAGTGAGTTCCAGGCGAAGCCGGTGAAAATGTGGGCGCGCAAGCTTTCGAGCGCCACCCAAGCGGCGGCGGCTATACCCGCGGTGGCGAGATTGTGCCTAGAGCTGAGCCAGACCGAGGGGGAGGAAGAGCAGTCATTGTCCCGCGGGGTGGCGATGACAAAAACAATCCCGGCCCAGAGCGCGGGATAGAGAGCGAGGTAGAGGCAGAGAATAAACCAACCAGGAACGGTCAGAATGGTGATCCAGTGGAGAGACCCGCCGAAGTAGACCAACCCGGTGAGGTAACCGAGTTCCACTTTGCGGAGCAAGGGGTAACGCGGGTGGATGGGGCCGAACCAAAGCGCGGCCAACAACGGCGCGAGGGCGATCCAGACCAGCCAGGATTGGTCAAACGGGGCAAAACAGAGGGTGAGGAGGCCGCCGCTCAAAGCGGCGGCTAACCAAGGCCAGAGGTTGCGCAGAAAGGACATGGAGCAAAGGCGGAAAGGCTATCCGCCGCGGGGACCAAGGGCACGGAGAAAGCTGGCCGCGCGGGGTGGGCCTTGGGGGTCAGGGTGCGGCGGGAGACGCCCCGGGCAGGATGCGTTCGGCCAGGGCGCTGATCTTCTCCCCGGCAAATTTGCTCGGCGGATACTGACGATGGGCGTCGAGATACCAGGCGAGGGCGGCGCCGGATTCGCCGCAGGCTTCGAGTTCGTCGCCTTTGTTCAGAGCTTGGACAAAAGTGGCGGCGCCTCCGCTCGCCAGGTCGGCGCGCAGGCGGTTGATCTCATTGTCTTCGGGGTATTTGACCGAGGCCAGTTGGATGCTTTCCCAGGCGCCGGCGGCGTCTCCGCGTTGCTGGATTTCCCGGGCGCGCTGCAGGGATCCCTCGATTTCGGTCATGGCCTCGAGGATGGTGCCGAGTTTTTCCTGCCATTCGGGATAAAGCGCGGTGGCGGCGATGAATTTGGCATTCTGGCGAAAGATGGCCCGGTGATCACCCTGCTCGATGAGGCGTTGGAGCTCGCTCAAGGCCTGCTGCTGCAGGTCGGTTTGCTGGAAGATGTTCTGCCCGACCTCGGCCAAGGCGGGGTTGCGCGGCCAGATTTCCGTCGCGGCGCGCAGCTCGGATTCCATGGCGGCGCGGTCGCCCGAGACGGCGGCATTCTTCGCCTTGGCCAGGTGCATTGCACTGATCGTCTTGGCCGTTTCGATTTTCGCCAGCGGCTTGCTCGCGTCGAAGTCGGCGGACAAATCGGTCATCTCATTGACGAGTTTCTCCGCACGCGTGAGATCATTGACCTCGAGTGCGGCGACCAGTTCGTTCTTCATCTGGGTGAACTTGAGGGCGCGTCGTTTGTCCTCGCGCGGGAGCAGGCGGACGCTCGGCATGAATTCCCCGAGGGCGAAAGTTTCGGCGAGGCGCTCGACGGCACTGTTGAGTTCCCCCTGCTCGAGAAGGAATTTGTAGGCCTCGACGCCCTCATTGATGTCGCGGATGGCTTCGTTCGCGAGGCTGTCCACCTGGCTGAGCGAGCTGACCAATTTGCTCAGCGTCTGCGCCGCGACCGCCGCCCCGCCGGTCAGGCTTTCGATGCTGAAGTTTTCCAAGCCGACTTTCATCCCCCTGGCGGCAAAAGATCCCCCGTTACCCCCGCTCCCCTCCGTGCGGTTGCTCACGCCCGCGGCGGCGCCATCGGTTCCCGCCTTTGCCCCCGTGCCTCGGTCGGACGAGCCTCCTGCCGCGGCCACCGTCGGGTCGAATTCGGCGTTGATCCGAGCCTGACCGGCATCCCGGTTCACCGGGAGCGACTCGACCATGCGCTTGTAGACGTCAATCGAGTTGTCCCCATCCTTGTAGATCGCGCGGTAAAAGCGGTTGGCCATGAGCACGTGCTCGAAACGCCGCGTGGCGAAATACTGCATGATGAGGGCTTGGAGATGCCCGCGGGTATTAAGTTCGGTCAAGGCGATGCGCAGTTTGTTGTTTTCGATGGTCTGGGCGACGTCCGAAAGTATCCGTTTGGCCGAGGCCATTTTGGCATCGCGTGCGAAACGGACATTTTCCTGCTGGGCGGCGATGGCCGCATCGCTGCCGCCGGCCACTTCGAGCGCCGAGGAGCGGGCCGCCATCATGTTGTTCCACTCCGCGGTGCCGCGCTGTTTCTCGAGAAGGGTGTTTTCGCGCTTGAGGTTTTTGATCGTCTCGAGGCTGACCCGCGCCGCGTGGATGGCATCCGACATGGTGCGGCAAAGGTTGGCATCATCCTTGTAATCCGAAGCCTTCGGGAGGAGGGCGAAGGCTTCATCGATATTTTTCTGGGTCGCATTGCCCGGGGCGAGCAGTTCGAGGATGCGATCGATCGTCTTGCGGTAGGCCACATCGGCGGCGTCGGTGGCGGCCGGGGCGTTGAGATACTTTTCGAAGCGCGCGCGCAGCAACCGGTTGTTGTTGATATTCCAGAGTTTGCCGTCGAAGGAGGCGACCTCGCTCCCCGGGTCGAAGGCGGGAATATCCCGGCCGATGAACCCCTCGTTCATTTGGGGCGGACGCGCCCCGCCGGTGGCGGCCTCGGAATCGCCCGCGCCCCCGGTGTTTTGCTGCGCGGCGAGGAAAGCGCCGGGCAGAAAGACAAACAGTGCGGCGAGAAGTGGTCTCATGATTTGGTGAGGTCCGTGGCGTAGACAATGCCGTGTTCGCGAATTTCGACCAGAAAATGGAAACGTTGCCCTTTTTGCATGGTGCCCTCGCCGAGCGAAGGCGGGACCACCACGGGAATCGGCGAATCCGAACCGGTCGGTTCGACCGAAATGAGGCGTCCGGACTGTGGTGACCACGCGATGGAGTTGAGCATCGCGCCGGTCAGGCGGTAGCTGTTGCCGCGCAACGAACTGGAGGAGGAAAGGTATTCTTGGACCGGGAACTCGGGTGCCGTGCGGTAGGGTGTCCCGCCGGCACCGAGGAAATAGCCACCGAGGGCGATGAGGAGGAGGGCAACCACGAGCGCGCCGGTCATGATTCCGGCTTTCGGGGTGCTGCGGGCGCGGCGGGCCATGGCAAAGCATTATCGATCCCAAGCGGACCGAAGGCAACCCAGCCATGCGATAAAAATGCCGAAGATGATATGGAGGAGAAGAACCCAAACGCAGAGCGAGGCGGCGGAAAGCGTGGTGGGCACGACCAGTTCGAGCACGTCGTAGTAACGGGTTTCGCGGAGGCTCTGCAGTCCCCCGCTCCAACTCCAGTAGGCGGCAATGAAGGGTCGCAGGGCGGCGTCCAACCCGGCAGGCAGGGCGAGCACGGCACCGGAGAGCGGCAACTGGAAACCGACGAGGTAGATCGAAGCAAGCGAAGCTTGGTCGGCGGTGCGGGCCAGCGCGGAAATGCCGAGGCACGTGGCGGTCAGTGCGGCATTGACCAGCAGGAAGAAGAGGAATTGTTGGGACCCGTCGCCGGGAAACCCGGTCACGGTGCGCACGAACCATGTCATCCATGCGGACTGCACGAGGACGAGCACGGCGAGGAAGATGATTTTGGCTCCGACATAGGCCGAGGGTTTCAGCCCGGCAAAACGCTCTTTCTCGAAAATGGCGCGTTCCCCGGCGATTTCGCGTGCGCTGTTGTTGGCCCCGAGCAGACCAAGGAGAATGACTTGCAGGAGGATGAGGCCGGACACCGCGCTGCCCGCCTTGCTCGCCCCTTCGGCGAAAGTGCGGGCTTCGATCAGTTGCCGCACCACATCACCGCTCAGGCCGGCGTCCAAGCTGGGCACGGCGGGCAACCCATCCAGGGCGAAAACGGCCACGACGAGCGGGAAGCCGAGGACGAGACCGATTTGCAGGGCGATATTGCCCTTGTCGCGGAAGAAAATTTTCCAACGGGTGGCGGTGAGGGTGAGAAATTGGCGGAAAGCGCCGGGCAGGAGAATAGGAGCCGCCGCTGTGGTGTCGTTTGCCGCCGCATTTGGCGCGGGTGCCTTGTCCCCCGATTCGAAATGCGTGCGGTGCTTGCTCCACGAGGTATGCCATTCGCCGGCCTCACGCTGCGGGAGGCGCTCAAAAATTTCTTCCGGCCGGTCCACCCGGAAGTAATGGGCCAGGGTGTCCG
>Ga0247833_1001877_pt1 | contig 32539 bp, 25 predicted proteins | sample LaCruzMarch2015__7_FD_187117 | JGI IMG/M metagenome (GOLD analysis project Ga0247833, IMG submission 187117) | Freshwater microbial communities from meromictic Lake La Cruz, Castile-La Mancha, Spain - LaCruzMarch2015_8m | ecosystem: Environmental > Aquatic > Freshwater > Lake | place: Spain... | reverse complement strand
ACCAGTGTTGGGACTGATGGTACAGATGGACCAACAGATGCAGCTGGCGCTATAGTTCATGGTGGTCTTGTGAACAAGCACACGTTAGATTATGCAAGAGAAGCCCTCATAAACCACGACTCGTACAGATTTCTCAAAGGCGCTCAATCGTTGGTGATGACAGGTCCGACTGGTACCAATGTCGCAGACATATGCATTACTCTGATTAAGTAATTGATCTACTGACTTTTCGTCAGACAGGTCCGACCGGTACTAATGTTGCAGATATTTGCATCAGTTGACAATGTACAGACAACAATCATCTAAAACGTTGATGAAATGACCTCCTCCCGCACTATTTTTTTGCGGGACGTGGCAACCCACACCAAATAATAATCGGCCACATAAAGCAATACAAGGCGAGATGAAGATGCTAACACGGCCGTCGAGCCGATGCGTAGAAATCTTTCGGCTATACTCCTCGCAACAACGGCAATCTATCTTCCGCTGTACTAATGATGGCACATCGCGTAGATGCAATCAGGATCATTATCGCTTGATTTCGATCTCTACGATTAAGTCGACGACGAATAGCTTTTATTGGCTGGATGATCATCGTGATCAATCCCGCAGTGTCTATCGATTTAGCCGGCACATTTATCACGACTTTAGTTCACTCATGTCACTGCATCATCACCGAGGTATTGCTTCACGATCTGAGCCCACCCTCGATGCGGAAACTATCCTCCGAGCGGCATTACCATCGATTTCTGGCCGCGTAGGGTCGAGACGAGAATGGATTCCACGAGAGGAGCGGAAAGACTCCATTGCCGCAAAGAATAATGAAGGAGTTCATAACCAGTATCTGCCACCCAAACAGAGTTCATACACGACGCGAATACTCTTTGATACCCTCGCACCACACATGGAGATCCGTACATTGCATAAACTAACAAAGAAGCTATCGTCGGGGATCATTACTCCATCGTCGACTGATCCAACGAGGAGAGATGCAGTCATGGCTAATAGGAGAGAAATGGTGTTAGATAGAGCACTTGATGCCATGTTCGAGACTACATCTGCGACTGGGATTGAGTGGCCACCATCGGTGAAATCAGAATACACATGGAAACTGTGGGGACATTCATGGATGCGACAAACACTGCGAGCGTATTTTATGGGTGGAAAACTGGACAAGCCGCAGAGGAAACTTCGCCATCGTATTAACGACGACGACGAATTTCCCATCATCCAAGCGAATTCAAAGCTCTCCCACGAAACAGATCCGACGTACCCACCAACAATCAATCGTCGACGGCATAAGGAGAATATTGACATCCTACTAGACTCGCGTGAGGTACGAATACGACATCCGATTCAATGGCGGAAGAAGCCGGCAGGACGAGTCGGACATGAGGAACGAATACGGGAACAACATCAAGATAAGGATGACGACCAGTTACGATCAGAGGCGGAGGACCTGCTAGAGTTATTGACATCGTCGTTGCCTCCGCCTCACTTCGATAAGCTGCTGGGGAGGCTCGATAGATTTGTGAGACTCGAAAGTGACAACTCCAAAGGTGATGTCACTGGTAGTTGGTCCATCAACGATGACAATAACGCTGGTTCCTCCCATTCATCGTCACTGCCCGCATTGCCCCCCTCAACTGTGGCATCTCAAACCAATAACAAGAAACGTGACATATGGGGCCTCGGCGATTTCCTTAAAGATTGCTCGCCAAGTCATTCCCATTTGATAGCCATGGCCGTGGCAGATTTCTTCTACGTTGACACCGGGGTGAATATCAAGTCTGCCGATCCCAACGTCGTTGGTCCCGAGAAAGCTGCCGCTAACGTTGTTGGGAAGCATAGACTATTGCATGCGGCACAGAAACGTTATGACAAGCTAAGGGATGACTTTATCGTCGATTTAATGAAATTGCAGCACGAATTTGCTTCATGGGACAATCCAGCCACAATTGAGCTGGAGAAGTCCATGATCACGACGACTACCACGCAACCAAATGATATTAGTATAATGGATGATGACGAAATATCTTCCGACTTATCGGTGAGCGAATTTCTCAAGGCACAGGAGCCGTACAGTGCTGAATCTCGGTCGAAGCAACGTGATGAAGTCAAGGAGACGTTAATTGAGCTTCGTCAAGTTGGATTGAATGCTGAGGTTGGTGCTGAGAGTAAAAAGAAGGGCCGAGGAAGACCCAAGATGGGCGCTCACCTATCATTCACGGCAATCCGAATGAATAAGAGCGACGCATTGCCGCACAATGCCAGTAAGTCTGATTTAATGACTAATAAGGATAATGCTACGTCGGAGGATAGGCTGGTATTTATCAACAACCTACCAATCGACATTACTGAGGAGGAGATAAACGAGATATATTCTCGTTGCGGGCCATTGGACTCGATCGAACTATATAACCTTAGACCTGATTTAGATCCAGGTCCACTAACAAGTAAACGTCTTCGTGAACTTCGCCGAAATAAGAAGTTAAGGAACAAAAACTCATTCCAGAACGGCGACTCAACGCAACATCGTCCTCGAACTCCTGTATATGGGATACTTCGCTTCAAGTCAGAGGAGGGGTATAAAGTTGCAGTAAACCCAGATTTGTGCATTTTCGGATGCGTCATACGTCGGCATTCAGTGCTCAGTATTAAGTCTAAAGCGATGGATACGCTATACTTAGAAAATATTCCAACGCATCTGCAGTCAATCAATTTAGAGCAGAAGCTGGCTCAATTATTTGAACCTCACGATGTCCATGTCATGTTGGATGGTATGAAGGGGGTCGGCTTGCAAGAGTATTCCAAACCGTCATCTTGCCAAGTGAAATTTCCAGACTTCCAAACAGCGAATCATGCTTACCGCTGGATAAAAGAAGGGATTGTTACTGACAATACGAGTGGAAGTGATGGAACGGGAGATGAAAGGAATAACGAAGACTTTCAAGTACATTGGTTTCGCACCCCATCGAATAGCTTGGATTATTGGACAAGAGATCTCGGCTTTTAGAAGACAGGTGTGGTACCAAAAGCTTAAAAAAACACTTCCATGATAAATATGCATCATGGAACAATACTAGATTGAACTGTTCAGACTGTACTATTATACACTTGTCTATGATATTGGACTTTATTTCTCGACGTCGAGTTGCGCCTCAATACTAGACAACAAAACATCGAGATCACGCCCTAGATCACGCGCCAGGTCTGGTGTCGAGGGCGGTTCAAAGTCATGACCATCTTTAGTTGAGAACATATCACATTCCACTTCTTTTTTGATGTCTATTTCTTCAGCATCAACTGACTTTTTGGTTTCTACGTACTCTTGAATATAGTCAATGGATTGAGCTGCATCTATCTCAGGCGTCGCAGACTCTTTTATACATTCAATGGGTTGTGACACTGATTTATCAGACGATGTTTTCTGCTCTATCAGATGGATAAGTTCATCTAATCGTAACTCATTAACGATGGTCTCCTTCAACTCTTCCTTCATGGTGATTCTTAGCTCTTCCTGTGTCTGTTCCCGTGTCACTTCTTTTGCCTTTTCAATTTGCAATTCCATATCTTTTGCCAGTTGAATGCAATTGTTGCTCTCAGAGTCGGCTAGCTCTTGGAGGGCTTCAACTTGATTACGCAACATTTGTATAGCCTCTTCGTACACTCCAATGTCTGCCTCGTATTTCAACATTTGTGCATTGCATTCCTCATTTGCATTGGTGAATTGACTTTCCAAAGCATTAATCTCATCGCTCGTGTTCTTCTTTAGAGCTTCTTCCTTCTTCTTAAAAGATTCAATAAGCTCCTGCACTTCCTCTTGCAGTGTGTCAATGACTAGTTGAGCATTACTCAGTTGGAAATTCGCCGTCTCCTTTTCGGTCTCGAACTTAGCTTTCACAGACGCCAGTTCTTGCTCTAGGTCAGCATACGACTGTAAAACACAATTCAACTTTTGCTCGGCACTGGTCATCTCTGCATCAAAGCCTGCCAAAACACCCGTGATTTCCTTCCGATCTTGACCAAACGCTCGTTCATCATCAGCAATTTTTTTATGCATAGCTTCTATTTCTTTTAACCGTTCATCCAATGTCGCTGATAGTTGTACTTTTTCATTAGTAACTTGAACTAGCTGGTCTGCAATCTTCTCACAATCATCCAATGCGTTCCTGAGCTTTGTCTCTAGATGTTGTGTTAGTTTCTCTAGTTCGCTCCCATTCTGTAAACTCTCCTCGAGTGATTTTTCAACCTCTGCCTCGCTCATTCTTGCGGCCTCCAAGTCAATCACTTGGTCGTGGACTTTGGCCTCCAACTTTCCTACCTCTGCCTTGAGCTTCATACATTCTGAGATTGATGCGTGCGAAACTTGGACCTGCTCATCGAATTTAGTTTGCAATTTAGCCAGTTTATTCTTCAATGACTCATCATCTCCTTTGATATTCTGCAAAAGCTGTGTGAGGCGATCATTCTCACTCTTCAAGTGCATATTGTCTTCACCCCATTTCTCAAGTTCAGTCTTCAATAATTTACATTCATTTGAGTACCGATCAATCTCTCCGCCTAATTGCTGGCCTAAGTTATCGAGCTCATCTGTCAGATGTTTATTTAGCTTTGTTGCCCGCTCAAGCTCCTCAATAGATTCTATTGTTACCCGTTTAAGTTCACTTTCCAGACGTAAATTTTCTTGGGAAGCCCTATCAATCTCTGCTCCTAAATGTTGTCCTACAATATCAAGTTCATTCTTCAGCTCTTTATTCTCTTGGGAAGCCCGATCCACCTCTGCTCCTAAATGTTGCCCTACAATATCAAGTTCATTCTTCAGCTGTTTATTTTCTTTGTAAGCTCGCTCAAGCTCTTCCCCTATCTGCTGCCGTACACGATCGAGTTCATTCTTTAGATGATTATTGTCTTGGTTTACACGATCTAGCTGTGGAACTAGCTGATTCAGTTGTTGGACGAGTCGATCCAGCTCATCCTTCAAACGCAAGTTGTCCTGCGACACCTGCTCTAGCTCATCATGATGTCTACGGTCTACAGTTTGTAATGTCATTATAATGCTCTCTTTCGCTTGGCTTTCAGAGTCTAACTTCTGTTGGAGTAAATCAGCACGCTCACTTTCCAAACTCAAATGCTTTTCCATCTCCTTCTGCACAAGATTTAGAGAGCTCTTGTAGTTTACCTCATAGTCGAGTTTATGTTGCAAGGCATTAGCCCTATCAGTTGCTTCCATCCAATGCTGTTTGGAAATCTCATTCTCGGTCTGACGTTCTCGTTCAATGTATTGTAGCCTTTCTTGCACTTCATGTAGCTGTGTTTCCTTTTCACGAAGCCTCATGTTCATTTGATAATGACCATCTCTTTCCTGTGTTAGCTGAATATGAGCCATATTCTTAGACTGATCAAGCTCACGTATCTGAGTTTGCGCTTGCATCAATTCATTCTGCAGCCGCTGCGTTTCCATACTCAACTGGGTTTGTGCCATATTTGCTGCCTGTTCAGCCTGGTTCAGCTGATGGCGCAACTGATTCATTTCTATATTTGTTGTAGCTTTATTACTCTCTATCATATTTGACAAAGTTACCTGCATCTCTTCCTTCTTCTTGGCATATGAACGCTCCATGTCAGCCTTCTTCTTTGTTATGTCCTCGTCCTTTTGTTTCAACTGTTGTGCAAACGAATGCTCGGCAGCTATCGCCTTCTTCGTGAGCTTTTGTTCCACCTTCTTTTCCGCCTCCTTCATCCTCTTGGCAAATGACTTTTCCATATCTTCTGTATGCGCTGCAAATGACTTATCGATGGTATTTTGGAGCTCCTTCTTAGTACCCAGTATGACATCCGCAAAAGTCCCTCGCAAGCGAAGCATAGTTGTTTTGAGATCGGCCTCGTAGCTCTTTTTACGCCTCAGTGCATCTGCTTTCTTCTCGAGATTGGTAGTCTTCCTGCCTTGACGTAGCAAATTCTCTTGCATCGCATTCGCTGCAAAAAGAAAACAATACGATTACATATATCATAAATGAGCGAGGATTTATTATATACATACATTAAAAACACAGATGCACCACTCTCTTACCTTCAACTATCGCCTTATTTGCAAGTGTGGCAGTTAGCTCTGTTCCAAGCTCAGAAACAACCGAATCAAACACCTTCCACAAGCCTCGCAGGACAGTAGTGCCACCACGTCCATCGGAATACATAGATTCATCCACGGCTTTAATGGCAGCCATGTACGATGCCCCCTCTCTGCTAAGCATAAATTGCTGCTGCTGAGGTGAGAGTGGCATATCCCGTATATCATCTATCCCTCGATCATAATTATATTGATCTCCCCGACTTTCTGCATGCTGCTGCAGTTGGGGAGGATGAGACCAATCTGGATCTTCATACTGTTGCTTCAGCTGACCCAAAGTCGTCACGACCGCTGGAGGACGTATCGTCGTGTTGTTACTACGAAAACCGAACATATCGATGTTATTCAAGGGGTCGAGATCGTCCGTAATAGCAGCCTCCAAGCCTCGAGTTCGAGCCCTGGTTGCTTACCTTATTGATAGAAGAAAACGTTGGAGGAAGGAGGACTACTACTGATGTTGAATTGACGGAGAGAGCTTGCTCTCATTTTTAGTGTCGCTGATCTGCGTTGAACCTTCCCTAACGCCATGTGTCCCGCCGAGACGCGGGAGAGAAGAAGAGGAGAAGTCACGGACCGGACGACGAGTGGACTCGAGCACGGACTAACTCGAGTGGAGCATGCGAAGCTGCGTTTTATACGCTGCTGCCATTCTGTCGAGAAGAAGAACTATTAGTGCCCACCCTGTAATAAATTCATCGACGGTTGTGAAAGGAGTCGAAGAATTGACGTCAATGAATGTAGACGCCGATATAAATGTCATCGGTGGTGGAGGTATAAATGAAAAGCCGAGATTGTACAAACCAAATAATGACAATTCAATTAATAGCGATGGAGATAAAGGGGATTATTTTGGTAGTAGCATCTGGAATCCAAGTAAAAATGTATCTCATATGCTGCATGCGATAGTTGGGATCGATAGATATCCAAACTATCTCAATAGATTAAATGATTTATCGGACATTGATTCTTTGGAAGAGGCACTAGAGGCGAGGCTTTCGGATGTACGAAGACAACGGTCCGAAATTATTCAGCGAAGAGCTGGTATGAAACAACTTGTCAGGAGATATATTTCAAACGAAAGAGTCGAATTATATGCGGAAATAGATAATAATGATTTTGATTGCAGCGAACTTTGGCGTGATCATCCATTACTATCCCCCCCGACGACATGGGATGAATTGCGTAATAAGGAAGTGCTGCTGGATCAAGCATTTAAAGTTGCGTTTCGTTCAATTGCATCGACACGCAATATGCGACAAACAAAGAGCAATAAGCAAATGGATGTAATGCCAACAGTAGAAGACATCATAAACGGAAATGCTCAAGTGCAACTTGATCCATCGCTGTTAGAAGATTATATGAATCAGGAGATGTTTGACGTGTACTCATTTCCTTTATTCACAAATGAGGTGAGATCTAGTTATGATTTCTTGTCTTTAATCATAGAATATCTGCTCAGAAGCATTGACGCACGAAAATCATGTTTCCAGTTTTGCGATCTACTCCGCCAAACGTTAGTGGAGTTGTCCACCCTCGCAAAATCGGACGAGTTTGCTCATCTACAACTAGGTCGTCGACCCATTGACCTCGACACAATAGGATTAGGATGGATAACAGATCTGATGTTTTACATGTTTATCCAACCAATGACGTTCCATCTTTTTGCCAAGACGGAACAACTTGTTGTTGACGATGACAAGACAGTCTTGGAATCTGCAGCTCCAATATTATTAGACTGGCGACAAGGTTATGTAGCTGGGTATTCATCAAATCCGAATGAAAGCAAAGGAGCACAACGTCAACTTCTTGTTCCACACACGGATGATTCGGAAGTGACATTGAATTGTTGTTTAGGAGATGCATTTGAGGGTGGGAGTGTGGAATTTTACGGTTTGAGAGGTACACCCGAGGAAGGTCAGCTCATTGGGAAAGTAGACCGTCCAAATGTTGGTACTGCTATAATCCATTCAGGTCGACATTTACATGCTGTGTCAGATGTTTTGTCTGGTGATAGATACGCATTAATCATTTGGTCTCGGTCGTGGGGAAAGCTGCGAGCGAACACATGTCCTTGCTGCTGGTTGAACCGAAGACATGATCTGTCTTGCATTTGCAATAAGAGATGGAACTGAATTTCGGGATGGAGGACCTTGATATCGCCAGAGAAATAATCGTGTTATGACACAGAAGGATGTTCATAGTAGAAATACCTGCATGGCCTGTTGCAAATAAGGAGTTGATCAAATCAGTCGCATATGAGTGAAGTAAGAAGGGCCGTGTAGATAGTTAATCCCTTGAGGCATGATTTGTTCAGTCATGGTTGGGGTAAAGAAGCTGTCAATTTTACAAGCTGTTTAGTGGAAAGCATATATTTACTTCAGTTTAAGGCATACTTTGGAATAGTATGTGTTGTGGCAGAACTAATTAAAACAACTAAAAAAGTTATTCATAGGTTAAATTGCGCCCATTTCTAATCTGCGCGTTTCTAATCGGATACAAATGTCTCTGGCTTCACTTCTCATCTCTGCACAAGAATTATTGTAGGCTGTTAAAGTTGAGTCGATCGTATTTCTATTGACAATACCTTCTTTGAAGAATTCCCTCAATTGATGCATGGCATGTTGATTCCCAGCTGATGCTGCAATAATCCAATGCTTAACGGCTCTCGCATCCTTACCTTCTTCAGCATCCATGAAGCCCAACATGTACCTCGCCACTTCGTGTCCAGCCATAGCTGCGGTCTCAAAATGGAACTTGGCCTTCTTCAAATTCCCCCCTTCAGCAGAAAACATGTTACCCAAGAAGTAATGCGCATCCATGGAACCAAGCTGTGAGGCCTGTTTCCATAATTCCATTGCCCTCTCCTGATCCTGTTGCAAACCATGTGCTCCACCAGAATAATGACTACCCATTTGATACATCGCATCGGCATCATTTGCTTCCACCCGCTTCATCAGTTCTTCAATTTTTTCTTCCCCTGTTTTACCATCCCTATCTGTCTTGCAATACGGACAGTTCTTAACGTTTCCAGTCACAATGGAGGAGTGCAAGCACCCTTTACAAATGCTCTTCCCGCAACATGAATAGTAGTGTTTGATACCCAAACGTTGCAACCCCTCGCCCTCATTTGTCATCGCATAATCGAAAATTGGTACGGACGTTATAGTCGCAGGTGGAAGCGAGACACAAGATACTAAATTTATTGGCATCGATAGGAAGCAGATGGGACAGTCTTCCTTAGCTGGCGGGTCCTTAAATAGCGCCTCATCGTGTAGCTCGGCGGCACGTAGCTTACAATCTTTTTTATGCGTCGCCCAATGATTCTTCTGACAATCGGCGTTGCAGTACTTGACTTGCATACACGACTTGCACACCTTGAGACTAACACCCCCCGCAACGCCGCAGTCGGCACAGCATTGGGTCGTCCCAACGCCAAGATGATGCCATGACACCGACGATTGGGTGGGGTGGTGGATGTTTGAGCTGACTCAACCCGACATGTCGTACGACACGATGACAACACGCGGGTGGAAGGAAACAATGACGAGGTGATGTTGGTGTGATGTCGACCGACGGTATTTATGAGAATCCCAATGCTGACGTCTTCGTCTACAGGGGGGAGGGAGGAGTGCAAGCTCCTCGTGATGTGGTCCGTCTTCGAGTTGATCCATCCGTCACGTCGATCCCTGATCAAGCATTTTTCTATCGCAAGAAGTTGATCGAGGTGGAGCTGTGTGAAGGGCTCATTTTTATCGGAAGACAAGCCTTCGATGAGTGCGACGTTTCCATAAGAATGATAAATATTCCCACAACTCTCAGGTGGATTGATGATTTTGCCTTCTATCGCTCTCTTCGAACTTCGATTCGCCTTCACGATGATATTGAAAGCATTGGAGAGGGCGCATTTGGTTACTGTATATTCACGAATTTTAGAGTCCCATCCCTCATCACCGTGATTCCCGCGAGCTTGTTGCAAGGCTGTAATTCCGTAATTTCCGTCGAGCTTCCCGAAATCGTAACTGAGATTGAAAATGGTGCTTTTGAATATTGTTACTCTCTACGAAATGTGGCCTTTCCTCCTGACGCCGTCTTTGGCAATTCTATCTTCATGCATGAGAAATGGCAACAAGAGCAGAATCAACAGCTGGAGGGCAAGTCCGATGAGTTCCAGCGCTCGTACAAAAAGTGCAAATGGACAGATCTTCAAGAACTGTTTGGTTCAGAAGAAAGAATTGTAAGAGAGCTGAGACATCGATTTGATGAACTACCAGTCCACAGCTGGGTATATTATCAGTCTTATCATGAGGGAGTACTGCAGCGACTCCTTGCTGGAAGATTAGATCCAACTGGCAATCAACAAGATTGTCTAGGAATGACTCCACTACATATTTTGGCATGCTCGTCTGTACATGACTTGGAGATGTATCGTGTGATTGTAGAGAGGTATCCCACAAATCTCATCACTGAAGATGGATGGGGGGCGCTACCACTGCTGTATGCATTGTGGGGGGCTGCATCAACTGAGATTATCCAACTCCTTCTCGATAGCTATCAATCACTCTACCCTGATCATATATTCAATTGGACAATGATGGTGGAGACACTGGGGCGGCGTGATACCCCAAAGGAAAGAATTGAGAATCTGCTCTGTGTGAAACAAATACACTTTCCTGAGCAGCCACTCGATTGGGAATATCTTCTTGTTGAGTTTGCTTTAAGTTCAGATATTCCTTGTTATCGCTATGGAGCACTTTTTAGAGATTTTAGAGAAAGGATGCAATTTCTGTTCATGTGTGGTATGTCGGAGCATGTGAGAGCCCTTCCCTTTACATTTTGGCGTGATCACATCACAAGTATGATTCAGACTGCCAACTTCGGGAACAGGGAAAGTCAGGATATTTTAGGTGAGATTCGAGAGAAGCTTGCCTACTTTCAAGCTGAACTGTCTAGACTGGAGGAGGCCACAACCATACTGGAGCTTACATTGTGGACGATGAAGGTGAATGAAAAGAGCCACCCCAAAGAAGATGGAACAAATTGTCACCAGAAGAAAATGAAGACTGATGAGTCAAGTTTTCGCAGTCAATGCCGCGTAACTTGTGGAGCTGATGTTGTCATTCAACATGTTTTACCATTTTTATTATAGTTAGTATCACAAACTTGATTAAACGTCTCCATATCATTTCACAATTGCTCCATATAGCACGAGAGGTGTCTAAGAAGCAGGAAACAAGAATATCATAATAAGCAATGGAACAATTTGTCTTCCTTGATTGTGCACACAGCTCCTATAAACCTAGCACTTGAACTATCTTGGTCGTTACCTTATCTTTTACTTCCTTGATAATAATGAGGTATTAAACGAAATAAATTTTGTTTTTATCTTGTATCCTTAATCAGTCTATATTGCTTACTAGCCTTTATATTGCGTTTAAAAAGAGATACAGGTCTTCATCGTTCTTATAAATGCATGTCTTGGCAGTAAAGCTCTCCTTATCTGATAAACCAAATGATCCATCCTGCTTTACAAAGACCATAAATAAAAACATCTTATCTGATCGGTCCATATTGGTACATTGAAATCCAATCTTTCTAATATTGATATGAATTCATCAAGCAGCATGAGTGGCTTTGGATTGTCATCATTAGCATTGATATTATTCATCTTGGATTGCTATGGATGTGGAAGTTTGAGAGTCGATTGATTCTCTACTAATGTGACCATTCCACAAAGCAGCTAGCAAGTTATGCATGGCACCAAAGTCCCCAGCTGATGCGGCAGTCGTCCTCCATGTCACCAAGGTTGCATCTGGCCAGTTTGTGTCCTGCCATAGCCGCGGTCTCGTAGTGAAACGTGGCCTTCTTCGAATCTCCCCTTTGATGATACTCAATACCCAAGTGATAATGCGCCTTACTGGAACCTAGCTCTGCTACCAAAGCGTACAGTTCCATTGACTTTGTCTGATCCTGCTGCACAGCCCCTCGTCCATGGTGATAATAACGGTCAGTACATTCATCGCAGAGGATCATTTGTCTCCGCCCTCTTCATTAAATCTTCAATATGCTCTTCCTCTGTTTTGTCTCGGTCGGAATTGCAAAACGGACACATCAAATTGTTTCCTGTCTTGCCAAAGGAGTGGATGCATCCACCACAAATGCTCTTCCCGCAACAGGTGAAATATTCTTCCATATCCTTATCTGCCAACCCGCCCATCCGCGAAATCTTTGATTGGTACAGATGATATAGTCGCAGATGGATCTCGTTGGCATCGGTAAAAAAGCAAATGGGACAATCCTCCTTCGGCGGTGGGTCTTTGAAGAGCGCCTAGTCGCGTAGCTCAGCAGCACGTCGTCTGCATTCGATTTTATGCTTTCCCAATGCTTCTTCTGACATATGGCGTTGCAGTACTTGACAAGCATGCACGATTTGCATGCCTTGAGAATGATGATGCCTGACCCCTCCTCGCCGCACTCTGCACAGCAGGCGTTTATCTGGTTCATCCCACCGGACAACGATTCGATGCTAGCTGCGGACTAGACCCGCACCTCATATCTATCATCCTCGTCCATGCTCGCGTATGATTTGTTTGAGCTGACTCCACCACCAAAACGCGCGAGAAGGAAAGAACAAAGAACAGGATGGGTAGATGATCAACGCGGCGGTTAGGAAGCTCGGTCGGTGGGGAGGAGGGGACAGTAGTCCACCGCTATACTCCGTTGACGAACACCACGATGATGACGATGATGACGCTAGCGAAGACTTGGCCGACTTTGGCTTCGCTCCCGATCATCGGGGGTTCTGCGAACCGCTATTAGCCGGCGGGGGAGGAGAGGAGCATGTGGACGTGGATGAGTTAATGTTTGCACCATCACGGAAACGCAAATTGCCCCGCCATACACGAAGTGATATATCCGATAATAACAACAACATGATTGATGATTTTAATATTATCTATAATGATGATAATGTCGACAAGGGATTTGGTTTCGTCTTACTCCGCCGGTTACGTCTATTACCCAAGCATGATGGATATGCATACGTTTCGGACCTAGATGCATTCTTCACTGCATTATACAACTATTACTATAATCGTGGTCTAGGGTCGATTATTGGTAAAGGTGCAGTCGAAATACTATCATTATTCTTCACACTATGGCTGAGTTTAATACTATTTGCATACATAGATTGGACGGAATTGCAGAGCTGTCATGATGAATATACATGCAAGGATGATTTCTTAACGGCGTACATTATACATGATCCATTCTTGACATGGAAAGGAGGGGGACATTTGTTACGGAATGCATGGATCGTCATTTACTGTCTACTGTTTACGGTGTACGGTGTATTTTGTGTAATACAGTACTTCCAGTCTATACTTGCATCGTTGGAATGCAAAGTTTTCATGGAGGAAGTGTTGGGTGTGAGTGATAGAGATCTAGAGGTTGGGGGTGTGGAATGGGGAGATATTGTCGAACGGATGAGTGAGGCTCAACGGGTAGGAAAGTGTCGTGTAGCCATCCTGCCCGGCAGTACTGGTGTTCATGGCCTGGCTGGCCCTGAAGGAGAAGTAATGGACGGTCCTACTAGTCATTTGGTCGTTGCTCAACGGATTATGCGACGTGAAAATTACATGATCGCATTTATCAATCGAGGATTGCTCGATCTTACCCTTCCACATCTGCCCCCAAGACTGGGTAAAGTGAGTCTATGGCCACTGACAGTGTTAACGAATCGACCAAAAGAAGAAGCTCCAATATTCTTCTCAAAGAGTATTGAGTGGAGTATCTACTTTTGTGTGCTGAACTACATGTTTAATCACTCGCGGAAAGTCCGACCAGCTTTTTACGCTGACCCATCGTCATTACGTCGACGATTTATGCTGTGTGGGATAGCGCATGCGGTATTTATGCCATTCTTACTGTTCTTCGTGACATTGCACTTCTTCATGTCGAATGTTTACGATTGGCAGTCTACTAAAGAATATCTCGGACCTAGAGAATGGTCGTCGTTAGCGCGATGGACATTTCGAGAGTTTAATGAGTATCCTCATTCGTTTGAACGGAGAATGGAACCATCGTACAAGTCCGCTGCTTCGTACCTCGACTTGTTTAATAGACCCAAGGCAGTGAAGGTGGCAATTGCACGCTTGCTGGTTTTTTTGTCGGGGTCTCTAGGTGCACTGATGCTCGTATTCGCGACCATGAATGATGCAATTTTGCTGCATGTGAGGATTGGAGATCGGAATCTCCTTTGGTACGCGGGAATGCTGGGTACATGTTTCTCCGTCGGTAGGAGCATGTTGCCTAAAGTTACGAATCCGCACTATGGTCATGCGAGACGCAATCTAATAGTTGACATGAATTTGGAGTTGGAGAAGTTGGCCACATACACGCATTTCCTCCCCGACACGTGGAGGAAAAGAGCGGCAATAACAAGAACGAAGAATGAGGTTGCATCTTTGTTCAAATACAAAGCATCGCATTTTGCACACGAATTTCTATCCATTGTGTTCGCGCCAATCATACTGTGTGTATCGTTGCCTCGATGTGCAGAAAACATTTGTACGTTTGTAAGAGACACGAAGGTTGAAGTAACTAGCATTGGAGACGTGGTTGGCTATTCAACTTTTGACTTTGATTCGTTCGAGGACGAGAATTGGACGGACAAGAGCACGGATCATAGTGTGAGACAATCGGAACGTGAGAACGTTGAACGTCTTATATTCAAGGTCAACGATAGGCCGAAGACGCTTCATGGAAAGATGGAGAAGAGCTTCTTTAACTTCAAGGGTATGAATCCCAACTGGAAAATGCCCTTGTCCGGGTTTAATCTTGTCGCCAAAATTGAATCTTATCGACAAAAACAGGATGCAGCTCGTGAGAGGAGACTCCACATCGAGGCAGCTGCGGCACAATTTGAAACACTCCGCCGGCTCGAGATAGAGAGGGAAAGAAGAGCATCGGCTGGTCTCACTGGGCATCTTGATGAACGACGAATTCGTTCAGCTTCGGCATCATCAGGCCCAGATAGTGGTGGTGGCCCGCTAATCGCAAATCTAACAAACTACTCAGATGATGCGTCAAGTGATGATGACTCACTTGGATCTCTGCCAAATGCTGTGTTTCATAATCAACAAGAATTTATTGAGGAATCGGCTAATTCATTTGCACCTCCGCCTTATGCATTTTCACATTCCTCTTCAAACTACGCTGTCAGAGCTTCATCCCCCTATTATGTTGCAAATAATAGCAGTCAAGCAAGGGGAAATGTGATGCACTATACAGACGCTGGTCTCTCCATGGAGCTTAGAGGGTTGTTGAATACATCTACACTCTACGATCCAACTGCATCACATTTGTCTTTCACAGGTAGTTTAGTACCGATGGATGATGGTTCTTTTCTACAACATTCGTTAACGGGAAGTCTCGTTCCAATGGATGATCAGTCAGCATCAATACTGAAGGTCAGATCAGACCAACAGTACTCGTTATTGGATCGTTATCACTCACAGATGGCTCATGATAGACAAGGTCATGGGATGCAGACGGAAAGAAGGTAACCTTTATGATAATAAATTTAGTATCATAGACTTCTACATCTACTTATGGCCTTATTTACTTCTCTCGAAATGTCAAACAATACCGGGAGAGTCTGACTTATGCACACACAGCACGATATTCAGCGATTCCAATCCCAGCTTGGTTTAGACGCCCTGTAACTCTTCATCCCAGCGGTAACATCTGGGTGACTCCAAATGGATCCACGGTAAGGACCATGGCCCGATTTGCTGCCACCAAATCCAGTTCCTCCAACAGCGTCATCCGGTTGCACATGAGAAAAGCGACATGCATCCCCATAGCGACATTGTCCAATGGCAAAGAATTTACACGGGTACGGCAGCTTGCCATTTCCTCTACCAATAGACGATAGGTAGTCCTCTTTTTCGCGTTTCAACTTTATCCCCAAGTCCTTCATGAAGGCACTTTCCATCTTAGAGCCATTCTTCTCTTTCTTTGCTTCCTTCTTATTCGTTTGAGGAACATTCTCTTTGTCCTGCTCTTTACTCGTAGTTTTCTCCGGCGCAACAGTCGTCTTGACTGGAATCTCCTCTGTCGATGCCTCCTCCTTGCCACTGGATTCAGTGGTACATGTTGATACGCCGACAGCATCGATAAGACGCTGTTGCAGGACAGCCTTCAATCCCGACACAGGTAGGCCACGCGCCTTGAGTTCTTCCTTGAGACCCTGTACCGTTAGAGCTTGAATGTCCACCAAAGTGAGAGCAGTGCATTTGCTTGTTTCCCTGGCAATCGTAAGCGCATCGATAATTCACTCTTTTCGATCATTGCTTTTGTGTATACACCATGAGATTCTAGCTCCTCCTTCATCTCTTTGATCGACATGCACTCGATGTCAAGCTGGGGAATTACAGCCTTGCTGATGGTGGCAGCCGATGTCTTGGTGGTTGATGGAGCCTTTGGCTTACTCTTGACAGTAGTAGCACCGCTTACAATGCAATCATTGCACAACCTTTTAGCAGCAGGTTTCTTCGCTTCCTCCTTGGTGAACCCAGTCCGATACTTGTACGAAGTGCAGTGACTGCATTTTCGATAGCCAGTCTTAATATAACCTGTTGCTGGATCAATATGGTTAGGAGGATCCATTCCCTTGCTTGATCCAAACTCGGAGCCATCACTGTCCATGTTATCGTTAAACCAGCCCATGATTGATGTCTTGAATTTGTCTCCTAGTTCGTTAGGCTACGTCTTTGCGGAGGGATGTTCGTTCTATGGTTGGATTGGGGAGAAGAAGGCAATGTCGTCGTACTCGTGGAGGAGGGAGGTCTTGTTTTTTTTCTCTCATGATAGAAGACTTTCTGAGTTCACCTTCGCCTGCGAAGTAATCTTGCCTTCTTCTTTCTTTCTGACGATGTAGGTATCGGCAGTAGGTATCGGCAGTAAGTAGCTCCTCGCCACTAGTAGTGGGATCCTACAACATCATCGTCACATCGTTCTTATAAAGAGAGGTTGTATCTTCGTAAATGGACGACGTAGGACGCGGCGGCTTCGTCGATCTCGCAAGCGGCGACGACAACACTACACGTAAGGCGAAGAAGACCGTCGACGATGATCTCAGTCTGCGTCTACGTGAGCAGTTCCACAACTTTAAATGCATGGCCATGCCATACTTTCGCGAAAATCGTAATGGTCGGAACCTCCTAGCGGCAATTGTTATACTAACACTAGCCAATAGTGCAGTGCGTGTCTTCTTTTCCTACCTCGCACGTGATTTTTGGAGTGCATTGCAAGAAAAGGATGCGAATACGTTCTACAATATCATGTGTAAATTTCTAGGAGCAATGATATTGTTGGCACCAATTACCGTCGCTTACAGATATCAGAGACAGAGACTTGCAATTGCTTGGCGTAAGTGGATGACTGGACGTGTCTTGAGGTTATACTTTACAAACAAGGTGTATTACATGCTCGAAAGACGATGTTCATCGTCGAGTAACGATGGTATCCCTACGAAGAGTTCAACATATCCCGGCGCAAATGCAACATCGATGACGAATGAGGTGGACAACCCCGATCAACGCATATCAGAGGACATACGGAGCTTCACGGAGTTTAGCCTCACATTCTTCCTGAGCATTATAACCTCCGTCATTGATTTGGTCTGCTTCAGCATAATCCTTTTCACCATAATGCCAGAGCTCTTCATCGCAATTCTCCTCTTTGCTACTATTGGGACGGTGCTGACAGTAGTTGTCGGCAAGGTTCTTATACGGTTTAATTACGATGCGCTACGCAAAGAGGCTGACTTTCGTTTCTCTCTCGTGCGGGTACGCGAGAACTCGGAGAGCATTGCATTCTATGCTGGTGAGAATGTCGAAGAACGAGAGACTGATCGACGATTTGAAAACGTCATTACCAATATGAGTATGATAAATGTGGCACAGAGGAATCTAGAACTCGTGACAACCTACTACAATTATCTGACTTGGATATTGCCGATTTTGGTCATCGCACCTCAGTACTTTGCCGGCAACGTTGAGCTCGGAGTTATATCTCAAGCCAGTTCGGCCTTTGGTCATATACTTGATGACATGTCTCTCATTGTAAATTCCTTTACTGACATAAGTCAGTTTAGTGCGGGGATAGCTCGGCTGTATTCCTTCTTGAATGCAATAGCGGTGCTTGATCCTAAACGAAGATCCATGGCCTCGCTATTGAGCGCACCTGCTGATAGTGAAGGAGCGATATTCAAACAAGAAACACGTATCTCGTACACTACTCCTGCTCCAGCTATTCGGGTCAAAGAATTCGATCCATTATTGGGCACATCTCCAGGGGGGAGTCCACAATCATCAATACTGTCAATTGATCGCCTTAGTGTTGCTACTCCTGACAACAAAAGGTCGCTCATTGAGAACCTTAATCTATCGCTGATGAATGGCAAACATCTACTCATCGTTGGAGCCAGTGGTTCTGGGAAGTCTTCACTATTGAGAGCTATTGCCGGGCTTTGGGATACTGGTGCTGGTGAAATCGTCCGTCCAGGCTCTGAGCATGTTTACTTCCTGCCACAGAAACCGTACTGCCCTCCTGGGACGCTACGTGATCAGCTACTCTATCCCAGCACTAGCTTTAACAGAGATGATCCCTATGTGCTGATAGACGGGAGTGAGCATCGTCCGGATGGTGGTCCTAGGCCCAAGGATGAACGAAGGCTACACAAAGATTGGACTGATGATGAACTGATTGCGGTGTTGCGTAGTGTTGACCTCCCAGACTTAGCTAGCAGGGCTGGCGATGGAGACCCGTATGCAGGACTGAATACTAAACTAGATTGGAGCAATACATTGTCGCTGGGAGAGCAACAGAGATTGGCTTTTGGTAGACTTGTTGTCAATCGACCGCGGTTAGTTATTATGGACGAGAGTACGTCGGCGTTAGATGTACCGGGTGAAACAGCCATGTACAAAATGTTGAAAGAATTATCTTCTGGTGCGGAGCCATCAGGAGGTGGTTTGACCTACATTTCTGTCGGGCATCGACCCACCCTGCTTGCTCATCACGACTTGAAATTATCGCTGAGGGATGGTTCAGGCTTTCTTAGCGAGATACCATCAGATGCCTGTACATTAGATGAAGGGTTCGTCTTAACCTAAATGTTTATGCTGTATTCGTATGTTATTGTTCCTTTTTAGCTTCTCCATCATTTCTCTGTGCCACGAGCAACTCTGCCTCTGCCTTACTTGGAATCAAATTACTCAGACAAACCACCGATGATAGCCAGCCCAATGTCGCGAACAACGTTAGCCCTGACAAACCCAGTCTTCCGCCACTTGAGAATTGCAGTCCAGACAGAACCAGCGCCATTCCTGACTTTCCCATCCTATTTGCAAATACAGCCACAATTTCTTTACCTCGAAATCGTGCATCAAATGATAGAGGCATGTATGCCATTTCGGCCAAAATGCCTCGTAGTGAATAACCCAAAGTCTTGGCCGTTAGGAAACTAATTGCAACAAGGTACAACCCCAATGTAGAGCTTTGTGGAAATAAAGTCTTGGGTAAGTATTGTACGAAAGCACAAAGTAATGGAAGGATAGGCATAAGTCTCCATAACATTTTAGGTTCTGTATGTTTGGATAATGTTGGCATAATCAAGAATTGAAAGACCATAGACAGTCCATTAACAGTGGAGTAAAACGTGCCGGTCCATGCAGCACGATTGTCGTCGTTTGGTACGGCATCCTTTAGTTGTGTGACCAATGACATGCTCAGAATTGTTGCAAGGCTTTCAAATGTAAATGCTTCAAGAAATAGTGCTCCCAGGGTGGGCACTCGTCGTATTAGTGATATGCCGTTTCTTGCTATATCAAGAAGTGAATTGTTGGTTTGTGTTTGCTGTTGTTTGTTCACATCTGATGGCAATGATTGTGTTGTTACATTCGTCTCCTTCTTGCTAATTGCATGTTGTCTTTCTACTTCAGGACCAAAGCCATGCTTTTCTGACAACGAATATGCCCAATCGGCCAAGAAACACGTGCACATAAGAGATGCTGCCGCAATCCCCAATAAGCCCGGTAGACCTATTCTATTGACCACCATTGACACACTGCCACCAGCAATCATACTCGAGATTGAACTCATGCCGGAAATATAGCTGTAATACCTACCTGCCTGTGCTGGTGTGAATATACTACCCAGGAATGACCACTGTTGTGCATACATTAATTGTGCGTAGCTATTCTGAAAGATGAATGATATCCATACAACCAATTGTGATAATGTCCATGAAAGACATTTGATACTTGCCCAATTTGTATTGTATTGCATGGCAGCAACGGATAATCCCGATAATGCCAGCATAAATATACAAAGGATTGTGGTATTCCGTAACGCACGTCTTGGGCCTTGGGTATCCAATTGTCGTCCATAAATCAACAATAGTGCCATGGAAACGGGACTGACCAACGTCATTGCCAGTGGATAGTATGATCCGGATGCAGAACCAAAGCCAAGTGTTTCAGATGTAAAGAGTGCCATGTTCGATCCACGTGCGAATTCATACCCAAAGAAATGTAATGCCATGGCTGATGCCATAGCGATAGCTGACTTGGATTTGGGCGTTGCGACATCTGACCAATTGGGAGGAAGGGAGATGATAGATGAGTTTTTTCGTGTCACGGCAGACAGAGCAGTGACGACTGCTGCAGTGGTGCGGGATGAGCCACCAGCGGAGGGTGTAAGCATGTCTCCTATTACCAAGCCCCGACCTCCGCTCCTCCTCCCTCAGGCTCGACCACACAAAAAACGATGAGCGGGAGTCTTCCGCAGCCTTCGAAGCTGCCTTCTTGGCAACTTCAGCTTTGAGCCTCCTGTATCAATACTCGGGTCCCCTTGAGATGACGAGTCGCAGTCGGCGCTATTGCATCCTATTCTACAAATACCATCCATTGACAAATGACCGCGACATATTGGAAATGTATCGTACCGCCACTGAGACGTTATGTGCATCTCTCAACTTGACTGGGCGTGTACTAATAGGTCTGTCAAATGATGGAGAGGGGATCAATGGAACGTTAGCGGGGATGAAAGAGGATGTCGATGCCTATGTTACTTGTATGCTCGGTGGCGATGTTCGATGCGATGCATTGACGGAAGCAGGTGACGATGATGAAGACAATATTAATTGGAGGAGGAGGCGAGACAGTGTCCTTGCCTTTCGTTATACTTCCAAACAATTCTTTCATCGATTGAATTGTCCAGAATTACTCCTCGATAGTCCAGATGATTTCAAGTGGAGTTCGAATAACGACGATTGTGACGAGGATTGGTTCCCTGACTTGAACATTAAGATTGTGAATGAAATTATATCAAGTGGGGGTGCATTTGCGAACATAAACACAAGCCAAACTTCTGTGGGATATCTATCTCCACGTGAGTGGCATGACGAAATGCGAAAGCTGGTTGACAAAGAGAAACGACGTGAGTTGAGTATGATTTCGAACGGAATGGGATCGAAGAAAGACAATGACGAGACTGGTGATAACAAAGAGAAGAAAGACAACAATGATGATGATGACATAGACACGATAGTGATAGATGTTAGGAATCACAAGGAATGTCAAATCGGATCCTTCGCGCCAGGCATATCTATTGATCCAAATACCAAGACTTTTGCCCAATTCCCCAAGTGGGTGAAGGACAATTCAACATCGAATACACTCACTAATAAGAAGATATTGCTCTATTGCACGGGAGGCATAAGGTGTGAGAAGGCATCAGTCTACATTCGTGAATTAGTACCAGAGAACAAGGGCGTATATCACTTGAAAGGTGGAATTCATAAGTATCTTGAGGAATTTGGAGGACGGGACTCACATGCTGAAGAAGACAGAGGAGGCGTTGATAACGACGAATGCCTGTTTGTAGGAAAGAACTTCGTGTTCGATAGACGTGGGGCACTAGATGCAAAAGGACACGGGATTGAGGGAATGACCGCCGACGATGTTAATGTTGGCGATATGGTAGTTGGAAGGTGTTTATACTGTCGTGAACCTTACGACATATTTCATCCTGCGACGGTTTGTACTGTCTGTCGAGAGCCAGTCTTGGTATGTGAAAGATGTCAATTGAGTCTGAGTCGGGAACAGCAATTTCTTCGTGGACAGATCGTACCGTCGAACGAGAATGCTTGCATGGGAAATGACACAGAAGCTATGGCCTCATGCATAACTGAATACCATTGCGAGGATCATTATCAATACAAGAAATGCTACTTCACAAGCATGGTTGGCTTCTCAGTTGACGAATGCACTAGACACTTGAAAGAATTACAATCGTACAATGAAATGCTAGAAGAACTTGGAAGGAAAGGCAAACAGAAGCGGCGGACGCTGAGGAAGCAAATGGAGAAAATAGAAGCTTACATGATTCAATTGACGAGTTGTGACACGACCAATAAAGCTTGGTTGGAGTCTACATTTGAGTGCCGACATTGCGGATCTTCAACCTGTGCTTCCGATTGTTGGGGCTTCCATGGTGGCAATACGAGAATGGTGAACAAAGTAAAGATGAACCGTGATGTGGACAACAACATCAATTCTGGAAGGCGGAAAAAGACTACTCGCGTGTCATCCAATCAACGAGAAGGAAAGCGTCTCAAGCGCCAGAATGATGCGATGGAGATCGAGACGCTTCAATTATGCTGTCCACCATCTCATCACAGAAACTACGCCACAGGTTTGAGAGTACCTCCTCCTGTTGTACGTATCTTGCGCTCTAGAGTGAAAGGACGATGGTGTGGAAAGACTGTTGGCTGGGTACTTGAGAATGAGTTTGGAGTGTCTCGTGAACATGCAGATGAGAGCTTAGAACATCTTATTACCGCCGGCCTGGTCCGTGTCAATGGAGTTCCGGTGAAGTCATTAGATGCAATGCTTCGAAACAACGATACATTCGAACGAATTGTACACTGGCACGAGCCTCCAGTCATTGTTCCACAAAAGATTTCTCTATCAAAGCATCGTCTTCCAGAGAATGTACTTGCAGCAAGTGACAACCCAACACTATATTGCATTAATAAGCCATCAACTGTACCAGTCTATCCTGCGGGGCCTTACTACTCGAATTCTCTCCTTCTCATGGTTGAAGCACAAGAGGGGCTTCCACCAAAGACTCTTATCCCACTTCATCGTATTGACCGTGCCACAAGTGGGGTAATGCTGTGTGCTACCACGTCAAGTGCAGCCGGGGTGATTCAAGGGAAGATAGCAAGCAAAACCCAAAACGAAGTGATGAAGCTGTATTTGGCGAGAGTCAAAGGCAAGTTCCCGAAATCAGTCGTCGAAAGTCCACGTATTCCCGATGACGTTGCAAGTATCACATCAATTGCTTGGTGTGGTGCTGATGGGAATATTATTGAAGTCAATGCACCCATATATGTACAGCACGAGGATGGAGAACAACCAAGTACGATGATGCACCGCACTGTCCGATGCGACGGCAAGCATTCCACAAGTCGATTCAAACTTATTTCTTACGATGAATCTACTGACCAATCGTTGATATCATGTGCCCCAATAACTGGTCGCGGTCACCAGCTACGTGTGCATCTTCAGCTAATTGGCTTTCCCATCCACAATGATGTCGAATATGGTGGAAATAGCGTGAATAATGAGAGTATGAACGAACAGAAGAAATTAGTTTCGGCTCAATCAATGTTGGGAGTCTCTGCGTCCACATCAGTTTGCTGTCATGAGGCAACAGTAACTTCTGTTGAAGTCGAATCTGCTATCCGATTATGTAAGTGCTGCAACGTAGGAATTGATGGAATCAGAACATCATTTAATACGGCACAACTGCTTGGTGGGGGGCATGCAATTGATCTGCATTCATACAAGTATTGTATAACTTTCCAGGGGAATGAATTAATGGACCAGAAGCCAGAAAAAATAGACACAGGCTCTTCCTTGGATGGTGCATCAATGATTGAATTGACCACTGATCTCCCTTCTTGGACTGCATCATTTGTAGACTTGACACCAAATGCCTTAGCTTGGCTAAAATAAATCTGTCAGTAGATGGCAGTAATTTCTTTTTATAGTATTGTGATTATGTTACTCCATTGTGATTATATTACTCCAATGGGAGATGATTGGAGGCAGGGAATTAAGTGAGTGGAGTAAGTTAGTCTTAGATTAATATCATGTCCTAAATCAAAAGTACTGCCTTGGAGTAGCAAACTCAGAAATATTAGTATTCACTTATTATTTAGCACTGCACATCCCCAATGATAATCGCACGAATGAAATTTTCTCTTGCTTCGCTTCGCATCTCAGCACAAGAATTGTTGTATGCTGTAAAACATGAGTCAATTGTATCTCTACTAAGCAAGCTGGTATTGAATAAAACTAGCAAGGTATGAATGGCTTGATGACTCCCAGCTGATGCGGCAGTTGTCCAATACTTTAAAGCTCGTTCCATGTTTCCGGACTTTGCCTCCATGTTACCAAGGTTGCATCTTGCAACTTCACATCCTAACATAGCGGCGGCCTCGTAGTGGAACTTGGCTTTCTTTGAATTCCCCCCTTTACGATATCTGTTACCTAAGTGATAATGCGCCTTACTGGAACCTAGCTCTGCTGCCCTAGCGTACAGTTCCATTGGCTTCGTCTGATCCTGCTGCACAACCCCTCTTCCCTGGTAATATAGATGACCCAGTGCATAAATCGCAGAGGATCATGTCAGTACATTCATCGCAGAGGATCATTTGCTTCCGCCCTCTTCATTAAATCTTCAACATGCTCTTCCTCTGTTTTGTCTCGTTCGGAATTGCAAAATGGACACGTCAAATTGTTTCCTGTCTTGCCAAACGAGTGGATGCATCCACCACAAATGCTCTTCCCGCAACAGGTGAAATATTGTTCCGTGCCCAAACATTGCAACTCCTCATTTGCAACGGCAAAATCGTAAATTGGTATGGACGATATAGTCGCGGGTGGGAGTAGGAAGCAAATGTAACAGTCTTCCTTATTCGGTGGGTCCTTAAACAGCGCCTCGTCGCGTAGCTCAGCAGCACGTCGTCTGCATCCGATTTTATGCTTTGGCCAATGATTCTTCTGACATTTTGCGTTGCAGTACTTGACAAGCATGCACAACTTACACGTCCTGAGAGCAATGCCCCCCTCCTCGCCGCACTCTGCACAGCAGTGGGTCATTTCATCGCCAAGATTGTCCATTTTTTTTTTCGTGGTCTGTGGTGACTTTGTCGTCATTTTTTCTTTGTAGTCCCGCCAAATGATATATGAACAAATGGATAACGACGACGCACTATGTACTGCAATGATACATCGACAGCACCAACGTCTCTGGAATTAGATGATGTTGCATCATCAAAGAGGAAGCATAAAAAACGCAAAGCATCCAAAGGACGGTTAAAAAAATTATGGCGTCGAGCAAAAGATACTACTCTTGGTATTACATCCAGATCTGAATGGCTAGAGCTAATCGAATTGCAGTTAGCTTTTGAACAGAGCGTATCATCTGGTAACAGCGACAATGATGCATGTTCTGGTGAATATGAAGATGTGAAACAAGGTGGGGAACCTGTGGCGACATTAGATACAAGTATGTTAGGACCACTCCCAGGACCGAATGTTTGTCTTGTCACTCAGCCACACCGTGACTTTAGTCAATTAGAAAATTGGCAAATGACGGAGGGATCTGATCATAGAGATTTGCTTATAAATCTTTTATTTGGTGGCAAAGGGAAGGATGATAATGACGACAACCGTAAGCAAAAGAAAAGAAAGACACACACGACGTCTGGGCAAATTGGAGCCAACTCATCATTACCAATCCATGTCCCAACTTTACCATCTTGGTCGAATATATCTAATCTAGCAAGTGTCGGTGGAGTAGCTGTTGTGGAAATAGAAATAATTGGCGGCGAAGATAATGACGACACAGTCTGTCCTCTCTTTCCATCACGGCGTATCATTGACTCTGTAAATGATAAGTGCGAGAATGTGTGGACTACGCTAGTACGTCCAACCAATAGCAATATCGAGGGAGATAGTGACAAAGTCACACGTACTATATCCACAGCATGCAAGGTCAAATTATTTCAAGATGATCATAGCCCTCGATGCTTGTCAGATGTATTAATGTACCTCCCTCCGTCTGATTCGAGCGAGGCTAAGTTTATAGAGGGGCATGACATATTTCATTCAATGCAAAATTTGACATTGACACTAAAACAAATGCGTGCTGAACGATTTCCAATTGCTGCATCAAGTGCAGATTTATCTCGTACTGCCGTGCCATTGAGATCTGATAATACTATGACTGTGGAATTGGCAAGAGGTAAAATACTTGAAATGTCTCGAACGCTGCAATCTGAAGGGGTGATTATAAAGAATGACCACTTAAATGATGAATTAATTAGAACATTGTCCACCGATGTGATGATTGATGTTGACGAGATTGCCATGGAGAAAGGTGATGAACTGTCGAAGTCTGAGCATTATGTCAAAACGTTCCGTCACAGAGTCAGCGGCAACGATGTACAAAGAAAAATCTTTGCAATTGATTGTGAGATGGTCAAAACTTCGTCTGAATATCCAGAACTTGCACGTGTGTCTGTCCTTATGTTCATTGGTGGGGAGAATGACGAACGGACTAAAACAACGGTCGTCTTGGATGAGCTTGTAAAACCTTGTAGAAAAGTCCTAGACTACATCACAGAATATTCTGGAATCAGCGCTATAATGCTTGAGGATATTGATACAAGAATTGAAGATATCCAAGTCCGCTTGTTAGCCATGATAGATGAAGACGATATCATCGTAGGCCATTCTTTAGAAAATGACCTACGAGCACTGCGGCTAATACACGACAAAGTTATTGATACGTCTGTCATTTTCCGTGGATCGAATGGCCGAAAGTTCAGTCTCAAGCATTTGTCCAATGTTTTGCTGCATAGAAAAATTCAGTGTGGATCCCACGGGCATTGCAGTTCTGAGGATGCAGATGCAGCTCTTGTGTTGGCTTTGCGTAGGGCACGTCATGGTGAGTCATTCCGGTTAAAGGTGAATGCAATACGACAGAATATTATTGGTGTATTCCAAAAGATAAATCACACTGTAAAACAGCAAAGGCAGGATGCAACAAGCTTTGCGGAGAGGAATGATGGAGCTTGTGTTTGCATAGGTGACAATGATTGGATAACAAAGTATGCTCAATCCGCAGAGGGGGCACAGCACGTATTGAGCTGCAATTCAATTTTGAACACCATGGTCATGGCTATACCATCTTGGCTATCAAGTTCTTCAGCAACAAAACGAGCAGGTCTGCTCTGGGCCAATTTGCGATGTGAAGATCGAAGTACGAACGGCAGAAAAGGTCGGTGGACGAATGAAGTGCAGAAATTGGATGAACTCGTGGTGAGCTTCAACCAAAACTGTCATCAACGAAATTCATGCCTCCCAATCTAATATGTTGTATCTCTTGTTATATATCATGCCACAGCAAGCGTTGGTAGTTCGAGTTCCTAATCATACAGGAATTTTAATGATATTTCAACACAATTACAAAAAAGCGGCGACACTCACTCAGCAACGGAAGGCATCTCACAATCCAAAGGCTACACTGCGATGGACAACAATGCAAGAGAAGGAGTGGAGCGATAGTGTAGATAAATGCAGGAATTGTGAGGCTATTTGGATCGGGACACGATGAACAAGAAATAAGTAATGCATAACATCCATTGAACTTCTTGGCAGTTTCACGCATACGTTCACGTAGTGCATAGTTGGTCCGTTCGACTGCAAACAAGGAGGGAAGTGGAAATTGACGCTCTCGGAGGATAAGCCTATCGATGTATCGACTGTATTCACCGAGGAGGTAGAAAGAAACATATGGAACAAGAGGCAGCGGCAGCACGCAAGAGGAAGAAAAACTAAACAATGATTATTTTCGATAGCTCAATGTTGGCTCCACCGATAGCCGTCCAGTCGTCGGGAGTCTCGTAGGCTAATGTCTAGACGATGGGTTCATGTCATGAGAATAATGACAAATAGCACCAATCAATGATGCGACAAAAAGAGAGAAACAGAACCCGGAATTATACGCATCCACCTATTTTCGCTTTCTCATTCCATCTGCAGCAGATTCTTCACCCAACACTGTCTCAGCCTCCTCGATTACCTTCGCTACATCGTCATTCCCCTCCTCTTTTGCATGATCAAATGCAGTTTTCCCCTCCTTGTCTAACGCTTTGTGCAATCCAATTGTGATTCCATCGTAGTCGTCTTTGGCTAGTAGGACTTTAGCTGCCTCCGCACTACCGTGGAATGCTGACTGTTAATTTGAATGGGGGAAGAGGAGGGTGAGAACATTCACATTTAATTTCAGTCGTCCGTAAACATAATCGTAGAACGTACCCAGTGAAGAGCATTCCAACCTTCCTTATCTACCTGCGATGGATTAGCACCTAACGACTTCATCTGTCTCAGGGCACCAATTGCACTCTTGGCACCCAAACCACTCATTATCATGATGGGTGTCCATCCATTCTCGGAGGTTGCAAAGTTAATATTCTTCTTACTCAGCATACTCATGATTGGTTTAATGTCAGCATCGGCACCAAGATCCCAGGTATCAAGTAGAATATCCTCAAATGATTTCTTCTCTGATGAGTCATTCTTTGATGCAATCTCCTTCTTAAGAATAATTGCATTCCCCTCGGCATCTACAACCTCGTCGTCATCATTAAGATCCTCTCGTAATTTCTCCCCGAATATCTTCTTTCCTTTCAAGTTCATCAATCCTCCCTTTAATAATACAGCGGTAACAACTGAATTTTCTGCCAAATTAAAGGGACACATTATACTTTGGATGGCAAGACTAACAACCATTCCCTTCCATACATGTAGACCGACGGTCATGGCAATTTGAAAGAGAGTTGACCCAACGAGACTACGTGCCTGTGATAGTATGTGATCACTGAGTACTTTCTCGGTATATTTTTGTTTCACATTAGGATCCGCAAAAGGCTAGTATTATAACAAAGAGAGGATGAGCATGTCCTTCGGAGTTTACCAAAGTAAAATAATAATTCACACACGAACATACCTGGGGTGGAGGGGGGACATATATTTTCACGGCATTGGCTTTATCCTTCGCGGCAAGACTTGCCTTATAGTAGACAAATAAAATTACTATTACTGCTACGCATTGGACGGCAGCGTAGGCACATCGCAAATATAATACGACTTTGGGATCTTCACCGTCGAGCCTTCTTGCTGCCAGCATGACTGGCAACCTAAAAATTAATGATGGAAAGTTGGTAAGGTGAAAGATAAAGAAAACGCAGCAAAAACAGATCACATTGCGACTGATTATTAGTATACTCACATCACAAACATCTTATTGAACGCCATTGTTGGTTGCCTGCGCCAAGATAATGGCTGGGACACGCAAGACAACGACTACACACACGACGCGTGGAAATTTGACTCGAGGTTTAAGGTGAAATAATAAATAATGGCGAAGCCCTTTTTTTCTACATACGTGAGTCTATGTAGGAATAGTATGGTACACCACTTTTTCATCAGTAGTGCCATGGAGCAAAAAATAGGGCTCATTCCAACGAGCAACGAGTTTAACCTATTTTGCCTATCCAAGTGCTTTGAGAAAATCATCATTGGCTGATAAAGATCGACCATGGAAGGGTAAATGGATGGACCGAACGTTGCAGCAGGGGACTGTCGTTGATGGTAGTAAAAATAATTATGATGTAGTCATGACCACAACAACAGCAAAAACTATGGCAACAGTGGGTGCGGAGTGCGAGCATATAAATGGAAGTCCAATTGATAATCAAATGTCCCACTCCGTCCGAAGGGAGGAAACTGGGGGAATAGGGAAATTGGAACAAGACGCAGAAGCTAAATGTACTTTAGTGTTTTTATTATTCGTATACACGCTTAACTTCCTCTGTTGTTACAGCAGTACTGTAAATGATGAATTGCGTATTATGAAACAATCAGAGTTGGCGTATCAGTCGTATCATCATGCTGTGTTAAAATCAAAAACAAGAGTTTATCAACATTGTAACAAATATGACAGATGATGCTCTTATTATACTGACTGCTGAATTTGTTAGTACATCAATACTGGCAGCGGCTGCTGCAAGGGAGGTAGGGCATGATATCAAGCGACAAATGTCTTATTTGAAGGATGCCGAGCAAGCCACAGTGCCCATATTTTCATCAATGAGTGAGATTAGAGGTACAGATGATGAAAATTTTAACAACTATTTCATTGACCAGGTGTTGATTTATATGACAATATGGGCATTGCCGAAAAGAAGCAGGGGTCGCTGATTCATGCGCAGGAATACTTCAGAAAGACTCTTGAGTTTATGGAAGGTGGACCTGGAACACTCACTGGAATTTTGACTCATATCAACAACGTAACTGCAAACATACGATACTTCCAGAAAGAGCACGATGGAAACTATTACAAAGTAGTTGACTTTACGTTCGTAACGATGATAGCGGCTTGAGGCTGCTTCCAAGTGGTAGATTTGGACATTCGAGACAATGCATCAAAGAAGTTGCCAAACGATATGGCTTTGAAGTTCTCTCCTGGGACGACTGCGTCCTTCGCCAAAAGGTGGAAATAATGTTACAGAAACTACTGTAAAATGAAACAGGAGTAAAATTTACTTTTCTTACACCCCAACATATGTGTAGTTAGATAATACCACCTCCATAACCCCGCTCATAAGCGTATCTATCGGGGTAGTCGCGTGCACTTGAGTGTCTTCGTTTGATAAGACCAGGTCCACGCTTCTTCAATTCATCCACGGTGCCAGTCCCGAGTAATCCCATAGCTCTATCAAGTTCCACCTTAAGAATATCATATGCCTTGATGACACCCTCAGTCCCACCCGCTGCCAATCCATATAAGTAAGGTTTGCCAACCCCGACTGCATCAGCACCAAGAGCAAGTGCCTTACAAATATCGGTACCACGTTGGACTCCACCATCCATAATAATTTCGACATTCGGACCCACGGCCTCACGGATTGAAGGTAGGACGTCAATCGTGGCCGGACTGGTTTCTAACTGCCTTGCACCGTGATTCGATACCCACATGGTAGTAAATCCCGTCTCTACAGCCTTGATGGCATCGTCTGGACGGCACACACCCTTCACTGCCGAGGGCATGTTCCATTCCCCCAATAACCACTCAGCATCCCTCCAATCGAATTCGGGCATAAGCTGACTATTAACAAATGCCGCAAGAGAATCGGCGGGTACGTCCTTGTTAATACATGCATACGTATATGCCTCATGTGACAAGAAGTCATACGTCCATGCAGGCTTTTTAATCGCCTCAATTACCTGAGTTAGTGTATACTTCGGTGGGATTGAGAAGTCATTCCGAATATCACGTTCTCGATTCCCATACCATGTAAAGTCCACAGTAAGTGCCATGGCATGGAATCCACCCTCCTTAGCTTTGGCTAGTACCTCCTTAACTAACTCACGATCTTTCCATACGTATAGTTGAAAGACCTTCGGTCCGTCGGTGAGTTTACCAATTTCAGTAATCCCCGTTGTGGCCAACGACGATAACCCGTACAAAGTCCCATGATGCTGTGCTGCCTTGGCCGCGGCAGTTTCACCCTCCCAATGAAACATGCGATTACCGGCAGTGGGACATCCGAAGAATGGGAGTTTGACATTCTGGCCAAAAATCTTCGTTGACAGATCTAGCGGTGGCTTGAGACCCGAGAGTATGTGGAAATGCATTTCTAATTCCGAGTATGCATCCTTGGCTCGACGGAGAGTGATTTCATCGTCAGCTCCAGCGTCTAAATAGTCAAAGACCATCTGTATGAGGTGAGATGATGAGAATGTTGTTCAGTGCAGTGATTTATTAACAACAAAACTTATAAAAGTGCACAGAAAATGCTTTTGCGATTCGCTATCTCAATAAGTCTTGCTGTCTCATAGACAGCTAACTCACTAGTAACTAACCTTGTGAGCACGCTGCTTTGCACACAGACGTAAATCGGCGATATTAATTGCCTTTCGAAGTCTTAGTCGTTATTTGAGAGCAGATCGTTGAGGAGGGGGTTAGATAGTGCGATGCTAGAGTTAGTGTGGACAGATCATAAAATAATATTCACTCACCTTGCCTTCGACGGTGCATCGAATATTGCATTCAAAGGTATGTGTTTGAGGATCTTGTGCACTCCAAGCTTGTGCGGATTGATCATCATGGTTGATTGTCTGTGGCAGATGAAGCAGTAGATGAAAACGGCTTCGCCGGGCTTTTGGAGGTGCCGGTGGTACGTGAATGCCGGGGGGGATG
>Ga0247833_1001869_pt1 | contig 32677 bp, 38 predicted proteins | sample LaCruzMarch2015__7_FD_187117 | JGI IMG/M metagenome (GOLD analysis project Ga0247833, IMG submission 187117) | Freshwater microbial communities from meromictic Lake La Cruz, Castile-La Mancha, Spain - LaCruzMarch2015_8m | ecosystem: Environmental > Aquatic > Freshwater > Lake | place: Spain... | reverse complement strand
TTGAACCCGGCGATCGCAACCACCGCCTTTGTGCTCGACAACTCCGTGCTCTGCGGCTGGTTCCTCGCCAACCAAGCCACGCCCTACAGCGACGCGGTGGCCGGCCTGCTGCCGGTGGTCGATGCCCACGCCCCCTGGTTGCTGCAGCTGGAGTTCACCAATGTGCTGCGCACCGCTTGTCGTCGCGGCACGATCGAGATCGCTGCGGCCCGCGAGATTATTGATCAGGTGGCCCTGCTGCCGATCCGCATCGACGCCGCCCCTCCCGAGCCGGCCGCCCTGCTGAGCCTGGCTTTGCGTTTTCAGCTCACCAGCTACGACGCGGCCTACCTGGAGCTCGCCCTGAGGCTGCAGCTGCCGATCGCCAGCCGCGATGATGCCCTTGCTGATGCTGCCTGGGCTGCTGGGGTGGGGGTACTCACCGTCTAGTCACCCGCAACCGCTGCGCCAGCGGGCGATGGTCGGGGCCATGGCGACAGGGTGCCGCGGAGCGCTCCGGCCGGCGGCCCAGAACCGGCCAAGCCGGAACCCGCCGAGGACGACGGCTGGGTGCTGTGCATGGAGTGGAACGGTGCCCGCTGCGCCAGCGATCTGGTGATCCTGGCTGCCGCCTCCATGGAGGAGCTGGCGGTGATGGCGGAATGCTTCTGATCAAGGCTGAATCAGCGGTAAACCTCCCGCCGATGGCCAATTCGGACCACCTGCACCACCAGCAGTCGATCAAACACCTCATAAACGATGCGGTAATCCCCCACACGCACCCTGTAGACCCCGGCTTCTCCCTGAAGAGCAACGCAGTTGGGAGGCCGGGGATTTTCGGCCAGCAGATCAATGGCTGCGCGAATGCGTTGCTGATCGCGCCGTTGCCAGTCCGCCAGGGAGCGCACAGCACGGCGTGCCAGGCGGACCGCATAGCGCCGCGGTGGCTGATCAGAACCCGAGTTCAAACCAGGCCAAGGTCAACCTTGACCTGCTCCCACGGCACGCTGTCGTCGTCTTGGCGCGCCTGGGCCAGGGCTGCGCGGTCACTGGCCTCATCAGCTGCCTCCACCAGACGCTCATACGCCGCATGCTCCAGCACCACCGCCACCGGCCGGCCGTGTCGGGTGAGCACGATGGGCTCACCGCTGCGCTGCGTGGATTCGATCACCTCCGCGAGGTTCTCACGGGCCTGGCTGACTGCGATTTCTCCCATGATTAGCCAGTTTCTGTACAAATCGTACAACCAGGCGCCGGATATGCCCACGCTCGCCTGGCGATTCCCTACTGGCGACAGGGAAGCCCGCTTCCACGCCGGCAGCGGTGACGCTGATCCAGCCAGCCAGCCTGCGCCAGGTGGGTCGTGGGGTTCGGGAACCCTGAGGGAATGGCCGTCCGTGAGGACATCGCTCGATACAGGCGGAATCAGGTCGGTCGTATTACAATCAACCCGATTGTCGTACAACCTCGGGGCTGGGTCCATGCCACTCACCGTCAGGCTGGACAGCGAAACCGAACGCTGCCTCCAGGAGCTGCTGGCTGCCACAGGCCAGGACAAGAGCACCCTCATCCGCCAGCTGATCCGTGATCGCTGGCAACAGCGCCGGCCCGCCCCCTCGATCACCGAGCGGTTGGGCGGCCACCCCGATCCCTTCCTCGACACCCTGCCAGCGGGCAGCGCTGAACGCCAGGAACGGCGCCGGCTGCTCAGCGAGCAGCTCCAGGCTCGCCGGCTGGAGCGGCGCTGATGCGGCGGATCCTGATCGATTCGGGAATCCTGCTCAGCTATTACCAGCAGCAGGAGCCCCTGCATCAAGCGGTGGTGGCCTTCTTTGATCAGAACGCCGCCCAACTGATCACCTCACCGATCTGCATCGCGGAGGTGCTGTGGCTGCTGGGGAATCCCAGCGATCGCCGCGCTCTCGCCGCTCAGAATCACCTGCTGGGAGCGGTGAGCCGCGGCGGGATCCATGCAATCAACCTGCTTCCGGAGGATTACGCCCGCATCGCCGAACTCAACCAGCGCTACGCCGATCTGCCCGGTGATTTCGCCGACCTCACCCTGGTGACACTCTCAGAGCGCCTGGACATCGCCGAGATCCTCTCTCTGGACAGCGATTTCGATGTCTATCGACGCTTCCGGCGGGAGCCTTTCCGCCGGGTTGCCCTGCGTTAAGCCAAGCAGAACAGCGTCGTCGCTCTCGCTCCAGGCCCATCGCTTCGCCCCCTTCAGCCACTCCTGTTTAACCCGACCGCCCCTCCGCCACCAGTCGTTCTTCGGTGGCCTGACGATCGGCCGCGTGTCCGATCCGGATTACACCCTTGATCGGGTGGCGCTGGTGGCCTCCCCGCACGATCTGCTGGCGACCAAGATCAAGGTGTTGCTGCAGCGGGCGGAACGCAAGGACTATCAGGATGTGGTCACCCTGTTGGACTCCGGCCTGGCGCTGAGCGATGGGCTGGCGGCGGCGCAGGCGCTGTATGGCTCAGGGTTTCCGGTCCGTGAGTGCCTCAAGGCTCTGGTGTACTTCGCCGATGGTGACCTGGCCGAACTCGGCAGCGGTGAACGGCGGCGGCTGGAGCAGGCCGTGCTGGCCGTTGATGGGATCCCCAGCCTGAAGCGCATCAGCTGGGAGCTGGGGCCATCGCAGCCCTGAAGTGCCTCCCTCAGCTCGCCCAGATCTGCTCCAGATCCACCACCACGGGAGGCCAGCAGCGCCAACCAGCGCTCCACACCCAGGCTGAGGACCAGCGTTCTCGATCGCTGCCACGGTCATCTGACTGAGTCAGATCAACGGCAGCCACGGCCATCTCCTGAACAGATCCCAACGGAGTCCGCAACGATTGAGCGGCGTGCGGGACGGCGCCCACTGCGCCAGCGATCTGGTGATCCTCAATGCCGCCTCCATGGAGGAGCTGGCGGTGGTGGAGCTGCCGCTGGCGACCCCCTATGGGCTGCACGGGAGTTTTGTGGCGGAGTAAGGCTGCTGCAGGGCCAGGGCCCCTCAGCCCGCCCAGATCGCCTCAAGATCGATCGCCAGCCCTGGGAAATGGGGATCTGCTTCAAGGCGGCTGGCCGCTTCGATCCGCCTTGGCTGGGCCGGGGAATCGGCCAGCGGTTCCCAGATCTCCACCGCCCGCTCCTGAGGAATCAGCAGCCAGCCCAGGCAGGCCCCATTGAGCTGGTAGGCGGCCATTTTCTGCCGCAGGGCGCTGAGGCCGCGGGGGCCTTCGTCGCTGGGACTCGCCAGCTCCACCACCAGATCAGGGCAGAGGGGGGCAAAGCCACGGCGCTGCTCGGTGCTGAGGGCCTGCCAGCGATCGAGAGCCACCAACGAGGCATCGGGGCTGAGCACGGAGTTGTCGGGCAGGCGGAAGCCGGTGGAGCTGTCGAACAGCTTCAGGGGCAGGGAGCTGGCTTTCAGGGCCTGCCAGAGCAGGCCACTGAGGGCGCCGTTGCGACCGCCTGTTTCGCTTCCGGTGGGGGTCATCAGGATCAGGGAACCATCGGCGGCCAGCTCCAGCACCGCCTCGGGATTGGCCTGGCACAGCTCAGCAAACTGCTCGGGGCTGAGCCTCAGGCTGCCGCTGAGGATGAGCGGCAGGGTGATCGACCCGAACGGCTGCTCGGGGCTCAGCAGCCCAGGGCAAGACGGCTGGGAGGAGGGCGGCGCTTGGGGACTGGCTGGGGCGCGCATGGGCCCGTCGGGCGTGCGGAGTTTCAGGCTACGGGCGGTTCCGGCTGCTGGCCGGGGGGCTCCGGTATTCCGCCCAGCCAGCGGGTATCACGAAGCAACGCCTCCGCCAGCTTGAGATTCCAGCGCGGCAGGTTGCGCCATTCCTCCAGGCTGTACACGAGCAGATCGCAGGCCAGCGGCAACGAACCGGTATCCCAGCGGCGCAGCCGGTCCCAGATCGGTTCGTCGCAGCGCTGCAGGATCAGCAACAGGTCGAGATCGCTGCCCACGCCGGCTGTGCCGCGGCCATAGGAACCGAAGACACCCACCGCCAAGAGGTCGGGATGGCCGCTGCGCTGCAGGGCGGCCCAACGCCCCGCCTGCTCCAGCACCTCAGCGGCGGCTGGCCAGCGCTGCACGGATCCACTCAGTGATGGCACGGGCATGAAGGAGGGCCTGCTCGCTCTGCAGTCTGCCGAAATGCTCCCCCGGTGTGCCCTCCGGATAGCTATCGGGATAGCGGGTGGGGATATAGAAGCCATCCAATAGCCGCAGCCGGTCTTCGAGGCCTTCGGGCGGCGGCGGCTGCCAATCCTGCTGCGGCAGCACCGCCCAGAGCCGGGTGAGGGTGTGACCCCAGGCCTGCTGGCCCAGGGCCAGATTCAGCCCCTTCAGCGCCTTCTCCACCGCCTGATGGGCCGCAAAACAGGCCCATTCGTGGCGAGCGGCCTGCATCGACTGCTCCGCCTGCTCCAGATCCCGCAGGGCCTGATCCACCCAGTCCGCCGATCGATCGGCCAAGGCCAGCACGGCTAATCCCCAAATCTAGGGTGGATCGTTCGGCAGCTCCGGCCGGCGCTCCTTCGACGACAAGGGCTTGGCCCGGCGGATCCAGCCCCTCGACCTGCCGCCCAGGGTGCTGCTTCCGTCTTGAACTGCCGACTCTTGCGCCGCCCGCCGATTGCCGCTGATCACTCCTCGGGCCTGCTGGCAGTAGCTGCGCGGGCCTGGCTGCTGGAGCGCTGCACGATCGACCTGGCCGCGGGCACGGTGGGCACCGAGCGGCTGAGCGAGCCGCGGGGCTTCGTGAGCGAACCGGTGATGGTGCCGCGGCCCGCTCCGGCCGGCGGCGCAGACCCGGCCAAGTCGGAACCCGCCGAGGACGACGGCTGGGTGTTGTGCATGATCTGGAACGGAGCCCGCTGCGCCAGCGATCTGGTGATCCTCGATGCCGCCTCCATGGAGGAGCTGGCGGTGGCGGAGTAAGGCTGCTGCAGGGGCAGGGCCCCTCAGCCCGCCCAGATCTCCTCAAGATCGATCGCCAGCCCAGGGAAATGGGGATCTGCTTCAAGGCGGCTGGCCGCTTCGAGCCGCCGCGGCTGGGCCGGGGAATCGGCCAGCGGTTCCCAGATCTCCACCGCCCGCTCCGCCGGAATCAAGAGCCAGCCGAGGCGGGCCCCATTGCGCTGATAAGCGGCCATTTTCTGCCGCAGGGCGCTGAGACCCCGGGGGCCTTCGTCGCTGGGGCTTGCACCACTGGTGCTTGCCAGCTCCACCACCAGATCGGGGCAGAGGGGGGCGAAGGTGCGGCGTTGCTCGGCCGTAAGGGCCTGCCAGCGATCGAGAGCCACCAACGAGGCATCGGGGCTAAGCACGGAGTCGTCCGGCAGGCGGAAACCGGTGGAGCTATCGAACGCCTTCCAGCCGCCGGTGGCACGGGCCCAGGTCTTGATCTGAAAGGCCAGATCGGCGTTGCGGGCGCCTGTTTCGCTTCCGGTGGGGGTCATCAGGATCAGGGAACCATCGGCGGCCAGCTCCAGCACCGCCTCGGGATTGGCCTGGCACAGGGCAGCAAACTGCTCGGGGGTGAACCGCAGGCCAGTGCAAAGCGAAGCGGGCAGGCTGAGACGCTCCGACAGCCCGGCGCCGCATACCTCGCCGGACGGGGTCTCCAGGGGGAGAAGCGGAGCGAGCATGGGCCGGGGGCCCGGGGGCCCGGAGAGTGTGCAGGGTTTCAGGTTAAGGGGGATCCCAGGAGCTGGTCGCCCAGGTCGCGATAGCCGGTTGGCGTCTCCGGCCAGCCGGGACGAAGCCCAGCGATCCCTGCCACCAGCCACAGCGCCGGGCCGCGCCCGCCGCCGGCTCTGCCTAGAGCGACGCCCTTGAAGCCCCGCTTGGTGGCGGGGTAGCCGCTGGCTTGACGTGCGCTGGCGCTGCTCAGGGCCTACGGCCGAGAAGCCCGTGGGGGAATCCTCACCCCCCTGTAACTGCAGTCACGCGCTGGTGCTACAGTAAGTTTGTTGCATATGGACTCAATAGGATTCGTCACATCATGAATCTTGCTAATCCCTCTACCCCCCCCGCACAAGCTGGGTTAAGGCTGGGCTAGGCAAAGCAACCCTCAAGTCCGCCATCGGTGCCGCCTTGGCGATAGGGGTGCTGGGTGCGGGACAAGCCCAAGCCTTGGTTGTGACTGTCAACGGCCAGCAATGGAATGTGACCACGTTTACGGGGTCTTACGACGCCAACATCAGTAAATTCAATACTCCGGCTAACGGTGGAGTGATGCCTTGGTGGGGCGGCAACGCGCTATCGGGCACGTTTTCCACAGCTGTAAATTCTGCCTTTGGATTTCCCAACTTCCCAACTTCCCGACTTCTCGGGTACAGGGTCAGGAATTGGACCATTCTTCACTTCGGTCCAAAGCGGAGGCAGTATAAACGGGTCGGCGTGGAGGAAAGTAAACGGCGGTGTAAGCGCAAGCTCATGTCCTCCTGGTGGCCCCGGGGTGCGTGAATGCATGGCGGGGTTTGGACCGCGCGCATCCAGTTCATCCTTCTTATTTGCCCAAGCTAGTCTCGTACCCGTCCCTGGCCCCCTACCTCTCTTTGGTGCCGCAGCAGCCTTCGGCTTGAGCCGCAAGCTGAGGAAGCGGATCAACGACAGCAAAGCAGTTGGTTCTTCTTTCCCTGCCGCTTGAGGGCAGCCGCATCGATAGGCCCTGGGCTTCGTTTCTATGTCGTTTCTCTGCTTGCTTCAATAGCTGCTTCCGTAGTCTCTCCACCCTGGCTACAGGCCAAAACCTCTTCCCCTAACGCGGGGGAGAGGTTTTTTGGGGTTTTTGAGTTCCCTGCTCAGCCCAGCGGCAACCAGGCCTTAAGGCCCTCGGCCCTTGGTGGTGCAAGGCATTGCTTGGCAGGGATTGGTGAGCGCACCCTTCACGACCAGAATCCCCATCAACATCGACATCAACACCGAGCAGCGATTGCAGGTCATCGACTGCCCACCCTCCGCCCAGAGGCTTGGCCCTTCGCCCCAGTACTGCTTTTTGCCGTACCGTCAGCTCAGTAGGTCTGGAAAGTCATGGCCACCACCGATCGCCTGGACCTGAAGCTCTCCTGCACAGACAAGCAGCTCCTCCAGCAAGCGGCCGCAATCGAAGGCATCTCCGTTGCTGCTTTCGTGCGCTTGGCCGCCAAGCAGCGGGCAGCTGAGGCCATCCAGCTCGATCGGGCCGTCTCTCTCTTCCGCCGCGACTACGAAACCTTCCAAGCCGCCCTGGCTGAACCGTTCCGCCCCAACGAGGCCTTGCTGCAAGCGTTGAACCAGCTCCACGCCCGCGTCAAGCGTGTTTGATGAGCAGCTGCTTGATCCCAAGCGGCCCTGTTTTCGAATGGGTCGATTGGCTCGAGATCTCCGTTGGCGTGGAGAAGGCCTGGGCGAATTGCTCTTCGGCCTTGCGGTCGAACGCTGTCAGCGGGCTCGCCAGTCGGTGGGCGGCTACGCCCTGATCGTCGATGCCAAAGGAGAGGAGGCCAACAGCTTCTATCGCCGCTACGGCTTCCGGCCCTACCTCGACACCACGAACAGCCTTGACCTGCCGTTAGGAGGGCTTGGCTGAGTAGGAGGGCAAGGAGATCCCAGCTGAGGCGTTCCGAAAGTCGCGAACGCTGTGGCACCCTCCCTCACGACGGTCCAACTCTCCTCCACCGGGCTGCCTACGCTTGTGGGATGGTTCTCACTCCAGCCCAACGCGACCACTGGCGGCAACGCTGGGCGAGCCAGACGGCATGCCGTGAGCTGAGGCGAGGGGAGCTCCGCAGCCAAGCTGGGGCCATCGCCGCAGAGCTTCGCAGGCATTGGCCCCCCATCTCGATCTGGTTGTTCGGCTCGGTTCTGGGTGCGGGCTTGCACGCTGATTCAGATCTGGATCTGGCAGTGGAGGGCCTCGCCGCCGGCGAGCTGCTCGATGCCCTGGCGCTGGCCGAACGCAGTGCCGCCGCTGCCGCCGGCCGCACTGGATCCGCAGCGGTAGCGGTGGATCTGGTGCGGCTCGAGGCGCTGCCGATCCACTGGCAGGAGAGGATCCGCGCCGAGGGGCAGCCGTTGGTCTGATGGCCATTGATCCGCTACCTCCCCAGCGGCTGCGCGATCTGGCCACTGATCTGGCGGTGGAGCGTCGGCGGCTGGAGGCCCTGGTCCACAACCTCGCGGCTCTGGCGGAGCGCTGGCAACGGGAGGGTGCTGACGCGGAACGGGTGGATGCGGCGGCGCTGCGGCTGCAGAGCCTGTACACCGGCATCGAGCGCTGTCTGCTGCAGATCGTGCGGGTGCTCAATGGCGCCACCCCTGAAGGGGCCGACTGGCACCGCCGCCTGCTGGATCGGCTCACCATGGCCACCGAGCAAAGGCCAGCGCTGCTTTCAGCGGACACGGCCCAGGCGCTGGGATTGTTGCTGGGCTTCCGGCATGTGGTGCGCCATCTCTACAGCGATGATCTGGAGCCCGATCAGGTGCGGCAGCGGCTCGGCGGAGCCCTGGCGCTCTGGCCGCGGCTGAGTGCCGATCTGCAGGCCTTCGATGGCTGGCTGCAGGCGCTGATCGCCCTTGCCGAGGGCGGGCAACGCCCGGGCTGATCACCAGCCGCTCGAACTTCGCGGCCCAGAGGGAGAGCTTGGGCCAACCACCTCAGGGCCCCTCAGCCCGCCCAGATCTCCTCCAGATCCACCACCAGCCCGGGGAACTGGGGATCACCATCGAAGCCTTCAGGCTAGCTTGGATAACCCCCAGGCTAGCCATTGATCATGACGGACAGCTGTCCCGCCGGCTCCCGGCGCCAACCCACCCTGGCGGTGCCCTTGGCGGCAGCCAAGAACCAGCTCTCGGCCCTAGTGGCTCGGGTGGAACGAGGCGAGGAGATCGCCATCACCCGTCGGGGGGTGCCGGTGGTGCGGCTCGTGCCTGATCCCGGCGATCGCCATCGGGGGGCTGGGCGTCGTCAGCGGGTGGCCCTGGCGCTGGAGCGGCTGCAACAGCTGCGGAGCGGCGTCGTCCTGGATGGCGACCTGGGGTTGATCGCCCGGGAGGGCCTGGATTGAACCCGGCGATCGCAACCACCGCCTTTGTGCTCGACAACTCCGTGCTCTGCGGCTGGTTCCTCGCCAACCAAGCCACGCCCTACAGCGACGCGGTGGCCGGCCTGCTGCCGGTGGTCATGCCCACGCCGCAGTGGCTGCGTTGTCACGCGATTCAGCTGGCTTGAATACGCTTCCTCAGCTTGCGGCTGTATCCGAAGGCGGCAGCAATGCCAAGAACGGGCAGGGGTCCGGGGACTGAGCGCCTCCATCCGCAAGGCCATGCGAATGATGACGCCCAAGGACAACGATCCCCTTCGCTGAGGTCGGAGCCATCCCATCGCCTGATCTGCCCCCCTGGCTGAGCGACGCCGCCATCGCCACCGCCGGGCGCCTCCTGGCTTGTCACCGGCTGGCGTTCGATCGTCCGCTGCTGGCGGGCGTACAGCACGGCCGCTCACCGTTGCAGGCGGCCCAGGAACTGTTCGTGGCGGCCACGGTCATCCTGGCCCACGACGGCAGCGCCGATCCGCGCCTGATCTACGCCAACCGCGCCGCCCTTGTGCTCTGGCGCCGCCCCTGGAACGCCATGGTGGGGCTGCCTTCCCGCCTCACGGCCGAGCCGGCCGAACGACAAAGCCGCGCCCTCGCCCTGGAGAAGGCCCGCCGCCGCGAGGCCGTGGCTGGCTACGCCGGCGTCCGCGTCGACAGTGGCGGCCGCCGCTTCCGCCTCGAGAAGGCCCGGCTGTGGAGCCTGCGGGATGGCACCGGCCAACCCGCAGGGCAGGCGGCCGCTTTCGCCACCTGGTGGTGGCTGCCGGAGGCCCCTGGCGGTTCTCCGCCTCCCGCTGGCGAAGAGGCCGAACCCGGGTGGGGGGACCGAACCTGAGCCATCGGTTCTCACCCTGGAAGCCTGATGGCAAGCCGGGGAGATTGATGCAGCGGGTGCTTCCTCACCCGACCCTTCCCGTTGCCTGTATCGGACACAACAACCATGCGTACCCTGCATCCTTCCCCCTTCGATCTGTTCGACCGGCTGGAGCAACAGCTGCAGACAGCTGAACGGGTTCCCGCCGCCGAGATTTACGAAACCGAGGCGAAGTACACGATCGCTCTGGAACTCCCCGGCGTCGATCGCTCCTCCATCGACGTGAAGGCCACCGACCGCTCCTTGATCATCACCGCCGAACGCCGTTCCCCTCAACCGGTTGACGACAGCTCCGCCGCCACCGAAGGCCGCCAGCGTCCTCCCCTGCTGAGCGAATTCCGCTACGGCACCTGGAGCCGCAGCTTCCGCTTCCCCGGCGGCATCCAGCGGGAGGCCCTCGAAGCCCACTACCGCGATGGTCTGCTGACGGTGACGGCACCCAAGGCGCAGTCGCTGACGTCCGTCAGCGTCAAGGTGGCCGACTGAGGCCCTCACTCCTCGATCCGATGGGCGGAATCGAGGGAGAGACCAATCACCGAGATGTAGCTGGTGGCTTCGATCCACCGCACGGTGCCTCTCGGGTCGTAGGTCTCTCCCTCCCCATCACCCACGACCACGCTGCAGGGCGGTCGATGGCGGGCTGGTGGCCAGCCTCGGTGGCGATCTTCAGTCCATCGGCGCTGAGGTCGAGCACCTAGGCGGACAACCCTTCAGTGGGTTGCATCGATTAGAGATGGAGTCGGGCCGTGGCCAGGCCGGTCGGAGGCTTGTAACGATCGGAACGCGAGGCTTCCTCTAGGCGCCTCTCCAGCCGAAGAAAGGCCTCACGAAACCGTTGCAGGTCGCCGATGACCACCTATCGATCCAACCTCCGACTGTTCCTGTCCATTCTCCAGGGTTCCTGGGGATACCCGGTTTCGATCTAACAGACCGAAACCCCTACCGCGATGCCTACAGTCTTAGGCCTGCGGAAGGAGACTGACCCGATGAGCAGCAGCATCGCCAGCGCCCCGACCAGCCTGCCGTCCCCGCCGGGGGCCGCAGCCTCCCGGCTCAGCCTGCAGTGCGAGCCGATCGCGGCCGACACCACGGCGATCCGCTCCCTCGACTGGGACCGCAGCCGCTTCGACATCGAATTCGGCCTTCGCAACGGCACCACGTACAACGCCTTCCTGGTGCGGGGCGAGCGCACAGCCCTGGTCGACACCAGCCACGCCAAGTTTCGCGACACCTGGCTCCCCCTGCTGGAGGGTCTGATCGAGCCCACAGCGATTGATCACCTGATCGTTTCCCACACCGAACCGGACCATTCCGGCCTGATCGGGGATCTGATCGACAGCCACCCGGACATCGAGATCGTCGGCTCCAAGGTGGCGATCCAGTTCCTCCAGGACCAGGTGCACCGGCCCTTCCGCAGCCGGGCGGTCAAGAGTGGCGACGAGCTCGACCTGGGCGTGCATCCCGACAGCGGCGTGGGGCATCGCTTCAGCTTCCTCAGCGCCCCCAACCTGCACTGGCCCGACACGATCTTCTCGTTCGACCACGGCACCGGCATCCTCTACACCTGCGACGCCTTCGGCCTCCACTACTGCTCCGACGACCTCTTCGATGTCGACCCCGGCGCCATCGCCCCGGACTTCCGCTTCTACTACGACTGTCTGATGGCTCCCAACGCCCGCAGCGTGCTGCAGGCGCTCAAGCGGATGGAGGGGCTGCCGGAGATCACCACGATCGCCGTGGGCCACGGCCCCCTGCTGCGGGAGCACCTGCCGCTCTGGGTGGGCGACTACCGCGACTGGAGCGGCCAGCGCAGCGCCGGCGAGGCCTATGCGGCCGTCTGCTATCTGAGCCAGTACGGCTTCTGCGACCGGCTCAGCCAGGCCATCGCCCGGGGCGTCGGCAAAGCCTCCGGCCAGGTGCAGCTCGTCGACCTGCGCGCCACCGATGCCCAGGAACTGGCCGCCCTGATCGGTGAGGCCAGCGCCGTGGTGGTGCCCACCTGGCCGGCCTCCCCCGATGCCGACCTGCAGACGGCCATCGGCACCCTGCTGGCGGCCCTCCATCCCAAGCAGTGGGTCGGGTGCTACGACGCCTTCGGCGGCAACGACGAGCCGATCGACACCCTGGCCGGCCAGCTCCGCAACCTGGGGCAGAAATGGGCCTTCGAGCCCCTGCGCATCCGCCAGGTGCCCAATGGCGCCGACTACCAGCGCTGCGAGGAGGCCGGCACCGACCTGGGCCAGCTGCTCACCAAGGAGAAGACCATCGCCGCCATGAAGGCCATCGATGGCGATCTGGACAAGGCCCTGGGGCGCCTCAGCGGCGGCCTCTACATCGTCACGGCCCGCCAGGACGACGACGCCGGCAGCCGCAGCAGCGCCATGGTGGCCAGCTGGGTGAGCCAGGCGAGCTTCGATCCGCCGGGGCTCACGGTGGCCGTCGCCAAGGACCGGGCCATCGAGGCCCTGATGCAGGTGGACGACCGTTTCGTGCTCAACGTGCTGCGGGACGACAACCACCAGCCCCTGCTGCGCCACTTCCTGCGCCGCTTCCCGCCGGGGGCCGACCGGTTCGCCGGCGTGAGCGTGCTCGAAGGCGTGGCCGCCGGCGGGCCCGTCCTGGGGGATGCCCTGGCCTATCTGGGCTGCCGGGTGACCCAGCGCATGGAAGGCCCCGACCACTGGATCATCTACGCGGTGGTGGAGGAGGGCAACGTGGCCGACACCAACGCCGCCACGGCCGTGCATCACCGCAAGGTGGGCAACCACTACTGATGACCACCTCCCCCTCCGCGTCCGATCGGCGCGTCATCTCCCTGCCGATCGAACCCGGCCTGCTCTGCCTGCGCGGCCTGAGCCCCCGGCGGCTGCGCTTTGAGGTGGAATACGGGCTCGAGCGGGGCACCACCGCCAACAGCTTTCTCTTCCAGCAGGGCACCTCCGGCGGCGCCCCTGTGTTGGTGCATCCCCCGGGGGCCTCCTTCGCCGCCCCCTTCCTGGAGCAGCTGGCCCTGCTGGTGCCGGCCGACGCCCCGCTCAAGGTGGTGGTCGGCCACGTCAACCCCAACCGGGTCGCCCTGCTGAAGCAGCTGGCGACGGGCTGGCCAGCCACGGTGCTGGTGGCCTCCAATCCCGGCGCCCAGGTGCTCGCCGAACTCTGGGAGCAGCAGCGGCCCGGCCCAGCGGGTGAGGCTGCCGCACCAGCCGGCCCAGTGCCCCTGCCGACGATCGAGGTGGTCAAACAGGAGACCAGCCGCACCCTCGCCGACGGCCATGTCCTCACCCTGCTTCCCACCCCCACCCCCCGCTGGCCCGGCGGCCTGATCGCCTTCGAAGCCACCACGGGGCTGCTGATGAGCGGCAAGTTCTTCGCCGCCCACCTCTGCACCGAGGACTTCGCCGAGGCGAACCGCAGCAGCACCGAGGAGGACCGCCGCTACTACTACGACTGCCTGATGGCGCCGATGGCCCGCCAGGTGGAGACGGTGGTCGACCGGCTCGACGAACTACCGATCCGCACCATCGCGCCGGGCCACGGCCCGGCCATCGCCCAGAGCTGGCGCAGCCTGCTGGCTGACTACCGCCGCTGGGGGGAGAGTCAGGAGAAGGCCAGCCTGTCGGTGGCCCTCCTGTACGCCAGCGCCTACGGCAACACCGCCGCCATCGCCGACGCCCTCTCCCAGGGGGTGGCCCGCAGCGGCGTGCGGGTGGAGAGCATCAACTGCGAATTCGCGCCAGCGGAACAGCTGCTGGAGGCGATCCACTCCTGTGACGCCCTGCTGATCGGTTCCCCCACCCTCGGGGGCCATGCGCCCACGCCGATCGTCTCGGCGCTTGGCACCGTGCTGGCCGAAGGCGACCGGACCAAGCCGGTGGGGGTTTTCGGCAGTTTCGGCTGGAGCGGCGAAGCCATCGATCTGCTGGAAGGCAAGCTCCGCGACGGCGGCTTCCAGTTCGCCTTCGATCCGATCCGGATCAAGTTCAGCCCCGATCTGGCCACCCTGCGCACCCTGGAGGAAACCGGAACCGCCCTGGGCCGCCGCCTGCGCAGCCAGCATCGCCAGACCCAGCGGCGCAGCTCCGGCGGAGGCCTGAGTGAAAGTCGCACCAACCCGGCGATCCAGGCCCTCGGCCGGGTGGTGGGTGCCCTGTGCGTGGTGCTGGCCCGCAAAGGGGAAGGATCCGACGCCATCGGTGGAGCCATGGTGGCCAGCTGGGTCAGCCAGGCCAGCTTCAGCCCCCCCGGCTTCACCGTGGCGGTGGCCAAGGACCGGGCCATGGAGAGCCTGCTGCACGTGGGGGACAGCTTCAGCCTCAACGTGCTGGCGGCCGGGAAGGAAAGCGGCCCGATGAAGCGGTTCCTGCAGTCCTTCCCCCCGGGGGCGGATCGCCTGGCGGGGCTGGAGCTGGACGCCACCCCAGGCGGACAGCCCCTGCTGCCGGAAGCCCTGGCCTGGCTGGAGGCCCGCGTCAGCCAACGCATGGAATGCGGCGACCACTGGCTGCTCTACGCCGAAGCCCTCAGCGGCGACCTGCTGGATGCGGCTGCCACGACCGCCGTTCACCAGCGCCGCAGCGGTGCCAGCTACTGACCCCCAGGACTAGGCCGCGTGGGGGGGCGTGGGCGACCCGCCGCCACCCGCCTGGAAGGGAAGAACGAGGGTGGCCCAGTGGTCGGGCCGTTCGGGCCGGCGGCGCCGGGCCCGGCGCACCCCGAAGGGCACCCGCACCACGTTGGTGCCATCCACCCGCTGACTGGCCTCCGGCAAACCCGGAGAAAGGGCGCCTGGGCCCGGCCCATCGCCTGAATTGTCGTTGCCGTTCATGTACCCCATCAAAATGAAAGGCGGTTGCCATCGCCGTGACGGCATGGCACAGCAATGATGCGCCATGCCGGGGGGAAAGGGTACCGCCGGAACACTCAGGCGGCCAGTTCGGCGATTGCCACTTCCTCGACGCTCGGGCAGGTGCAGACGAGGTTGCGATCGCCGAAAGCGTTGTCGATGCGGGCGACGGCCGGCCAGAACTTGGCCTGCCGCTGGCCCTCCCCGGCGGGGAAGGCCGCCTCGCTGCGGCTGTAGGCCCGATCCCAGTGGTCGGCGGTGACCGCCGCCAGGGTGTGGGGGGCCTGCTTAAGCGGGTTGTCGAGGGGGTCGGCGGCGCCGGTCTCGATCGCCCAGGCCTCGCGGCGGATCCCCTCCATCGCCGCACAGAAGCGGTCGATCTCCGGCAGCGATTCGCTCTCGGTGGGCTCCACCATCACCGTGCCGGCCACGGGCCAGCTGACGGTGGGGGCATGGAAGCCGTAGTCCATCAGCCGCTTGGCCAGATCGTCCACCTCCAGGCCGCAGCTGCGCTTGAGGGGCCGCAGGTCGAGGATGCACTCATGGGCCACCCGGCCGCCGCGGCCGCGGTAGAGCACGGGGAAGTGGGGCTCGAGTCGCTCGGCGATCAGGTTGGCCGCCAGCAGGGCCACCTGGCTGGCAGTGCGCAGGCCCGAGCCCCCCATCATGCGGATGTACATCCAGCTGATCGGCAGGATGCCGGCACTGCCCAGGGGCGCCGCTGACACCGGGCCGATGGCCTGGCCGCTCGCGGCGGCAGCCAGGGGATGGGACGGCAGGAACGGCACCAGGTGGGCCGCCACGCCGATCGGCCCCACACCGGGGCCACCGCCGCCATGGGGGATGCAGAACGTCTTATGCAGGTTGAGGTGGCAGACGTCGGCGCCGTAGAGGCCGGGCTTGCAGAGGCCCACCTGGGCGTTGAGGTTGGCCCCATCCAGGTACACCTGGCCGCCGTGGTCATGCACCACCTGACAGATGCGGCGGATGCCGGTCTCGAACACCCCGTGGGTGGAGGGGTAGGTGACCATCAGGGCCGCCAGGTCGGCGGCGTGGGCGGCCGCCTTGGCCTCCAGGTCAGCGATGTCGATGTTGCCCTGGGCATCGCAGGCCACCGCCACCACCCGCATCCCCGCCATCACGGCGCTGGCCGGATTGGTGCCGTGGGCGCTGGTGGGGATCAGGCACACCTGCCGGTGGCCCTCGCCCCGGCTGCGGTGCCAGGCCCGGATCACCATCAGGCCGGCGTACTCGCCCTGGGAGCCGGCGTTCGGCTGCAGGGACACCCCCGCAAAGCCGGTGATCGCCCCCAACCAGGCCTCCAGATCCGCCACTAGGGCGGCATAGCCGGCGGTCTGGTCGGAGGGGGCGAAGGGATGGATCTGGGCGAAGGCCGGCCAGCTCACCGGCGCCAGCTCGGCGGCGGCGTTGAGCTTCATGGTGCAACTGCCCAGGGGGATCATGCCGTGGACGAGCGACAGGTCCTTGCTCACCAGGCGCTGGATGTAGCGCAGCAGCTCCGTCTCGCTGCGATAGCGATGGAACACCTCCTGGCTTAGCCAGGGGCGTTCCCGCCCGGGGACGCCCTCGAGCAACTCCTCCAGGGGCTTGCCCTCCAGGGCAACCAGGCCCTCCTGGAGGGCCGTGCGTGCCGCGGCGGCGGCAGCGGAATCAGGGGCCAGGGCCGCCAGCAGGGCCGCCAGCTCCTCGGGCGTGGACAGTTCATCGAGGCTGATGGCCAGGGCGGCCTCACCGTCGTCGCCCCGGATCCCGCAGCGCAGGTTGAAGCCGGCGGCCACGGCCCGCTGGCGCAAGCCAGGCGCGGCGGCGGTGCGCACCACGACGGTGTCGAAGCCGAGTCCCGGATCGGGCGCCAGCCCCAGGGCCGCCAGCCCCAGCACCAGCCCCTGCCGCAGGAGCAGAAGGCGGCGGGCGATGGCCTCGAGGCCATCGGGACCGTGGTGCACGGCATAGAAGCTCGCCATCACGGCGAGCAGCACCTGGGCCGTGCAGATGTTGCTGGTGGCCTTGTCGCGACGGATGTGCTGCTCCCGGGTCTGGAGGGCCAGCCGCAGCGCCGGGTTCCCCTCCGCATCCTTCGACTGCCCCACCAGGCGGCCGGGGATCTGGCGCTTGAAGTCGTCGCGGGTGGCGAAGAAGGCCGCATGGGGGCCACCGAACCCCATCGGCACCCCGTAGCGCTGCAGGCTGCCGACGGCGATGTCGGCGCCGATCTCACCCACCGGCGCCAGCAGCACCTGGGCCAGCGGATCCACGGCCACCGTGCTGATCACCCCGCAGGCGCGGGCCGCCGCCAGCAGCGGCGAGGGATCCCAGAGCCGGCCCTCGACGCCGGGCAGCTGGAGCAGCAGGCCGAAGACGTCCTCTCCCAGCACCCCATCGGGGCCGTTGGCGGCGGCTTCGGCGTCGAAGATCTCGATCACGATCCCCAGGGGTTCGGCCCTGGTGTGGAGCACGGCCAGCGTCTGTGGGAAGACGGCGTTGTCGACCAGGAAGCGGCGTGCCTGGCCGCGCGGCGAGACCGCCGCCGCCATCGCCATCGCTTCGGCGGCGGCGGTGGCCTCATCCAGCAGGGAGGCGTTGGCGATCGGCAACCCCGTCAGCTCGCTGACCAGGGTCTGGAAATTCAGCAGGGCCTCCAGCCGCCCCTGGGCGATCTCGGCCTGGTACGGGGTGTAGGCGGTGTACCAGCAGGGGTTTTCCAGCACGTGGCGCTGGATCAGGGCCGGCGTGGACGTGCCGTGGTAACCGAGGCCGATCAGGCTGCGCAGCACCCGGTTGCGGGAGGCCAACTCAGCCAGTTCGGCCAAGGCCTCCGCCTCCGGGCAGGGGAGCGGCAGGCCGATGTCGGCCTCGGCCGCCGTCAGCAGGATGTCGGCCGGAACCACCTCAGCCGCCAGCTGATCGAGGGACCCCAGGCCGAGCTCCGCCAGCATCCGGTGCTGATCTTCGGGATCCGGACCCAGATGCCGGACCAGGAAGGAGGCGGACACGGGCGTCAGGGGAAGGGGTGGCGTGATCCTAAGGAATTCAGCTCGCCTGCACCTTGGCCCCGTAGGTGGCGGCATCCATCAGGGCGTCCAGCTCGTCAGGAGCACCCAGCCGCACCAGCAGCAGCCAGCCTTCGCCATAGGGATCGTTCTGGAGCTCCTCGGGGCTGGCCAGCACCGACTCGTTGCGGGCCTCCACCGTGCCGCTCACCGGGGCCATCAGATCCTCCACCGCCTTGACCGATTCGACGCTGCCGAAGCTGGTGCCGCGCGCCAGCGAGGCCCCCACCGCCGGCAACTCGACGAAGACGATGTCGCCAAGTTGATCGACGGCGAAGGAACTGATGCCGAGGCGCACCAGGTCGCCCTCCGGGCGCACGTATTCGTGGCTTTCGAAATAACGGCAGTCGTCGGGGAAGGAGTGCGCCAAGGCCGGAGGTGTGCGGAGGAGGCAGATTCAGTCTGCCTGCGCCAGGGCCGACAGGGCCCTCTCCAGGGCCAGGGCCACATGGCCGTGGTGGGTGCCGCCCTGGGCATAGAGCACCCAGGGCTCCCGCAGCGGGCCGTCAGCGGAGAACTCGCTGGTGCTGCCGTCGATGAACGTCCCCCCCGCCATGACCAGATCACAGGCATAGCCGGGCATGGGGGCCGGCACCGGGTCCAGGTAGGCCCCCACCGGGGAGAGCTGCTGGAACGCCCGGCAGACGGCGATCAGCCGGTCGGGATGGCCAAGCCGCACCGCCTGGATCACATCGCTGCGCTCGGCGCCGGGGGCAGGGTTCACCGGATAACCGAGGCCGGCGAACACCTCGGCCACCAGCTCGGCGCCGATCAGGGCCTCGGCCACCATCTGGGGGGCCAGAAACAGCCCCTGGAACAGCAGCCGGTACTGATCAAACCCGGTGCCCCCCTCGCTGCCGATGCCCGGGGCGGTGAGCCGGCAGCAGGCCATCTCCACCAACTCCCGGCGGCCGGCCACGTAGCCGCCGGTGGGGGCGATGGTGCCGCCGAGGTTCTTGATCAGGGAGCCGGCGATCAGGTCGGCCCCGACAGCGGTGGGTTCCTGGTCCTGGACCAGCTCTCCGTAGCAGTTGTCAACGAAGCAGACGCAGTCGGGCTGAAGCGCCTTGACCCGTTCGCAGAGCCGCCCGATGGTGGCCACAGGCAAGGAAGGGCGCCAGCTGTAGCCGCAGCTGCGCTGGATCAGCACCATCCGGGTAGGGACCGCCAGCGCTGCCTCCAGGCCCTCCTCGTCCACCTGCCCGTCGGCAGTGAGCGCCAGCTCGTCGTAGGTGATGCCGAACTCGGCGAGGGATCCCTGCCCCCGGCCCCGCAGGCCGATCACCTCCTCGAGGGTGTCGTAGGGGCGGCCGGTGAGCGCCAGCAGCCGGTCCCCGGGCCGCAGCACCCCGAACAGGGCAGCGGTGATGGCATGGGTGCCGCTGACGAACTGGAGCCGCACGGCGGCGGCTTCGGCCTGCAGCACCCGCGCGAAGACCCGATCCAGCACCTCCCGGCCCAGGTCGCCGTGGCCGTAGCCGCTGACCGAGGCGAAGTGATGCACGCCGAGGCGTTCGGCGGCGAAGGCCTCCAGCACCCGCGCCAGACGGGGCCGCACGGCAGCGGTGCGACGGGCCGCCACCGGGGCCAGCCGCTCGAGGGCGGCGGCGACGGTGTCAGCGGCAACCGTGTCAGCGGCGACCGTATCGGCCGGGCCCGCCACCTCGCCCGGGCCGGGACAAACCTGCTCCAAAGCCCTGGGGCCAGCAGGGACCACTCTGCCATCGCTGCCGTGGGTCAAGATGGGAGGCCGAGTCCCAGACCACACCCGCCCTTCCACCGGAGAACCGCTTGGTCGCACGATCCGAAGCCTTCCGATCAGGCCAGAGCGCCGAAACCGTGCGCGTCCCCCGGCAGGAACCCTCCCATTCCCGCAAGAAGGCCCAGCTGCTGGCGGCGATGGAGCTGCCCCGGCCGCCCCTGCCGGCAACCCAGCGCAAGTTCAAGACCGGCACCACCGGCTTCATGCTGGCCATCCACGTGGGGGCCGTCTTCGCCCTGCTGCCGCGCTTCTGGAGCCTGCAGGGGGTGATCGTGCTGGCGGTCCTCTACTGGGCCACGGTGCTGGGGGTGACCCTGGGGCTGCACCGGCTGGTGGCGCACCGGGGCTTCGAGGCGCCCCGCTGGGTGGAGCGGCTGCTGGTGCTGATGGGCACCCTGGCCTGCCAGAGCGGGCCGATCGAATGGGTGGGCCTGCACCGCCACCACCACCTCTTCTCCGACCAGCCCAACGACCACCACGACGCCGCCCGCGGCCTGTGGTGGGCCCACAGCGAGTGGATGCTGCACAAGATCCCAGCGCTCACCGAGATCCACCGCTTCACCGGCGACATGGAGAAGGATCCCCTCTACCGCTGGCTGGATCGCTGGTTCCTGCTGCTGCAGCTGCCCCTGGGGGCCGCCCTCTACTGGTACGGCAACTGGGCGAACGTGCCCGGCGGCGGCCTGGGCCTGGTGCTCTGGGGCATTCCCCTGCGCCTGGTGCTGGTGTATCACGTCACCTGGCTGGTGAACTCCGCCACCCACGCCTTCGGCTACCGCAACTTCGACTGCCCCGACCGTTCCCGCAACTGCTGGTGGGTGGCCCTGCTCACCTTCGGCGAGGGCTGGCACAACAACCACCACGCCTATCCCCATTCGGCCCGCCACGGGCTGCGCTGGTTCGAGTTCGACATCACCTGGCAGCACATCCGCGCCCTGCGGGCCCTGGGCCTGGCCAGGCGTGTCCGCATCGCCCCCGTCTTCGGCCACCGCGGCGACGCGACCGCCAGCGCCTGATCAGCGCTCCGCTGGGTCGGCCGGCGCCGGGATCGCCGCCCCGATCTCCCGGCGGATGGCGGCGGCCAGGTCGTCCAGGGCCGGCTCGGATCCGTCCCCCTGCAGCCGGCGGGCCCGCTGCCGCAACAGCTCCAGAAAGCGGTCAGGCCCCAGCTCCTCCTCCCCCGCCGCCCCCAGGGCCGCCAGGGTACGGCGCAGTTCCGGCAGTTCGGCATCGAGTTCCACCGCCGTGTAGTCGCGCTGGCCGGCGATCACCTCGGCGAAGCGCTCCCGGCGCTGGCGCTTGGCCACTGGATAGGCCGCCATCAACCGGTCGCGGCAGTCGCGCCAGGGCCGGCCGGCGGTGAGCAGCTGGGCCAGGGCGGCGCTGAGCCCCGCGGCCTCCGCCTCGCCGATGCGCAGGTCGAAGCTGGCCGGCGGCTGCGAGAGGCCCACGAACACTTCGAGCAGGGCCCCGGGCCCCAGCACCCGCTGCTGCTCGTCGCGCACCGGCAGGGCCGAGCTGCAGAGGGCCTCGAAGAGTTCGGGGTGGGCCGCCAGCAGCGTGCGCGCCACCAGCGGCTCCAAGCGACCCTCGGGGGCCTGGGCGTCGAGCCAGAGGTTGACGCTGCCCAGGGCCAGGAACACCTCCGGACCGGGGGAGGCCAGCTTGCCGTTGCGCAGCATCGAGAGCTGGGAGTTGTGCACCCGACCCAGGTCGAGGGCCTCGGCCAGCATCGGCAGAACCCGGTGGGACCAGCCGTTGCGCTCGTGCCAGACGCGGATCAGGTGGGCGAAGGCAATGCGGCCAGATACGAGTTCGTCTCGATACCCCACTCGATCAGGATTCGTATTGCTACCATCTTAATCACCCAACTGGAGTCCGGTCCTTCATGGCCGCTACAGCCTTCTCCCGCGCCGGCACCAAAGCCCGCCACACCCGCCGCCCCGCCGCCATCAACCTGGGACCCGACGCCCTCGTCAGGGCCAGGGCCCTGCACGAGCCGCGCCGCGGCGAACCCCGCGGCGAGTCCCCCAAGGGGACCCGCTGGGGCACGATCGGCTTCATGGTCCTGATCCATGTCCTGGCGGTGGTGGCCCTGCTGCCCCGCTTCTGGAGCCTGGAGGCCGTCGGTGCCCTGCTGGTCATGTACTGGGTCACCGCCTGCCTGGGCGTCACGATCGGCTACCACCGCCTGCTCAGCCACCGCTCCTTCCGCGTGCCCCAGTGGCTGGAGCGCTTCTTCGCCACCTGCGGCGCCCTCAGCTGCCAGCATGGCCCGATCGACTGGGTCGGCCTGCACCGCCACCACCACAAGTTTTCCGATACGGAAGCCGATCACCACGACAGCAACAAGGGCTTCTGGTGGTCCCACATGGCCTGGATGTTCGAGGAGATTCCCGCCATGGCCGCGGTGCCCCGGCTCACGGGCGACCTGGCGACTGACCCCTACTACCGCTGGCTGAACCACAGCTTCCTGCTGCTCCAGGTGCCCCTGGGCCTGCTGCTGTTCTGGATCGGCAGCTCAACCGGTGCCGGCGGCTGGGCCCTGGTGCTGTGGGGCATCCCCCTGCGCCTGGTGATCGTCTACCAGTGCACCTGGCTGGTGAATTCCGCCACCCACCTGTGGGGCGAGTCCGTCCATGAGAGCGGCGACAAGTCGAAGAACAACCCCTGGGTGGCGGCGCTGACCTTCGGCGAGGGCTGGCACAACAACCACCACGCCTACCCCCATTCGGCCCGCCACGGCTTCGGCCCCCGCCAGTTCGACCTCACCTGGCAGCACATCCGCCTGATGCGGGCCCTGGGCCTGGCCACCCAGGTCCGCCTGCCCCGGGCCGCGGCCCCCACCAGCACCATGTCGTAGGCTGACCGATCGGATTTCAGATGGCTCAGCCGGGGCGTTGTCATGGTCAAGAAGCGTGTGCAGGTGGTCCTGAGCGAGGACATCCTTTCCCTGGGCAAAAACGGGGATCTGGTGGATGTGGCTCCCGGCTACGCCCGTAACTACCTCCTTCCCACCGGCAAGGCCCTGGCCGTCACCGCCGCCGTGCTGCGCCAGGTGGAGCACCGCCGGGCCAAGGAGGCCGAGCGTCAGGCCGCCCTCAAGGCTGAGGCCGTCGCCTTCCGCACCGCCCTCGACACCATCGGCCGCTTCACCGTCAAGAAGCAGACCGGCGGCGATGACGTCCTGTTCGGCACCGTCACCAACGGCGACGTGGCCGAAGCCATCGAGGCGGCCACCAAGAAGGAGGTCGACCGCCGCGTCATCACCGTTCCCGAGATCCACCGCACCGGCTCCTACAAGGTGCAGATCAAGCTGCACCCCGAGGTCGTCGCCGACGTCAACCTGGAAGTGGTCAGCTACTGATCAGCCAGCAGCGAACCGATTTCTTCGGCTCCGGGCCCCAGAGTGACTCCTCTCACTGGTGCCCGATCCCGACCGATCCGGCTCCCTCTCCCGTGAGTCGCCTACTGGTGTTCCGTCCATGGTGAGCCTGCCCCTGGCTGGATCCGATCCCCCCCGGCCCGACGGGCCCAGGCCGGCGGCCAGGCGCGAGGACCAGGCCGGCTTCGAGGCCCTGCCCGATTCCGTTCCCCCCCAGAACCTGGAGGCGGAGGAGTCGGTCCTTGGCGGCATCCTGCTGGATCCCGACGCCATCGGCCGCGTCGCCGACGTCCTGCGTCCCGAGGCCTTCTATCTCGGCGCCCACCGCGAGATCTACCGCACCGCCCTGATGCTGCACAGCCAGGGCAAGCCCACCGACCTCACGGCCATGGCGGCCTGGCTCGCCGACACCGGCCAGCTGGAGAAGGTGGGCGGCAGCTCCAGGCTGGTCGAGCTGGTGGAGCGCACCCTCTCCACCGCCTCCATCGACCAGGTGGCCCGCCTGGTGATGGACAAGCACCTGCGGCGGCAGCTGATCCGCTCCGCCAACGACGTGATCCGCCTGGGCTTCGACCAGAGCATTCCGATGGAGCAGGTGCTTGATGAGGCCGAGCAGAAGATCTTCGCCATCAGCCAGGAGAAACCCACCTCCGGCCTCACCCCCACCGCCGAGATCCTCACCAGCACCTTCAACGAGATCGAGAGCCGCTCCCTCGGTACCGCCGTCGCCGGCATCCCGGTCAACTTCTACGACCTGGACGCCATCACCCAGGGCCTGCAGCGCAGCGACCTGATCATCGTCGCCGGACGGCCCGCCATGGGCAAGACCTCGATCGTGCTCAACATCGCCAAGAACGTGGCCCAGCTGCACCAGCTGCCGGTCTGCGTGTTCAGCCTGGAGATGAGCAAGGAACAGCTCACCTACCGCCTGCTGTCGATGGAGGTGGGCATCGAGAGCGGCCGCCTGCGCACCGGCCGCCTGCAGCAGGAGGAGTGGCCCCTGCTCGGCCAGGGCATCAACAGCCTCGGCCAGCTGCCCCTGTTCATCGACGACAAGCCCAACTCCGGGGTGCTCGAGATGCGTTCCCTCTGCCGACGCCTGATGGCCGAAACCGGCAAGGAGCTCGGCCTGATCGTGATCGACTACCTCCAGCTGATGGAGGGCAGCACCCCGGACAACCGCGTTCAGGAGCTCTCCCGCATCACCCGGGGCCTCAAGGGCATGGCCCGGGAACTGCATGTGCCCGTGATCGCCCTCTCCCAGCTCAGCCGGGGCGTGGAGTCCCGCACCAACAAGCGCCCCATGCTCAGCGACCTGCGGGAGTCGGGCTCCATCGAGCAGGATGCCGACCTGGTGCTGATGATCTACCGCGACGAGTACTACAACCCCGAAACCGCCGACCGCGGCATCACCGAAGTCATCGTCACCAAGCACCGCAACGGCCCCGTCGGTACGGTCAAGCTGCTGTTCGAGCCCCAGTTCACCCGTTTCCGCAATCTGGCGGCATAGGTTCGCTGCTTAGGGTTGCTGCATAGGGATATCCGCCGTATCGCGCCAGGGAAGGGGCCTGTACCCTGATCTCCAGGCATCGAGAAGATATACGTGCAGCAGCATTCCTTCATGTTTTACATGTTTACATTTTTCGGCATTATTCTGCTGCGCTATCTTGCCATGGCGGGCTTCGCCCACAGGCTTTTCTATCACCACCAGCCGGCGAATGTGTCCGTTCCAAGGGACATTCACCTCTCCGTCCTGTCGACGGGCATCTTCGCCCTGGCCACCGCCCTGATCATGACCCTGTACGACCAGGGCATGACCAGACTCCACGGCCGGATGGATGCAGCCAACTGGTGGGTTCTGCCGCTCAGCTACCTGGCCGTGCTCGTGCTGCAGGACGCCTACTTCTACGCCACTCACCGGCTGTTTCACCATCCAAAACTGTTTCGCTGGTTTCACCAGGGGCACCACCGATCGCGGCAGCCCACGCCCTGGACATCCTTCGCCTTCGACCCCCTCGAAGCCGGTGTCCAGGCCCTGTTCCTGATCGGGGTCGTGATGCTGATCCCGCTGCATTTCGCCACCCTGCTGGCGGTGCTCACCACGATGACCGTGTGGGCGGTGGTGAACCATCTGGGCCTGGAGGTGCTGCCGCTGCGCTTCCCCCACCACTGGCTGGGACGGTGGGTGATCGGGCCCGCCCACCACTCCATCCACCACCGCCGCCACGGCAAGCACTTCGGGCTCTATTTCACCTTCTGGGATTGGGTGTTCGGCAGCGAGGATCCCGCCTATGCGGACGCTTTGCAGCCGTCCGCCCTGGTCCGGCCCGGGGCCTGAGCGGCAACCCGCTTCGCCGGGGGGATCTGCCAGGGGGGCGCTACGAAGCGCAAGAATGGGAAAAAGCGTCTTGGCGTCCATGCGATGACCCCGCTTCCAGGCCCCATCGACAGCGACGGCATCTCCGTGGCTGAGGCCGGCAGCGAAGCACCCCCCGTAGGGCAGGCCCTCAATCACCGGCTGCGGCAGCTGCACCAGCAATTGATGGAACTGACGCCCGATGTGGATCGGATGGCTGTCGCACTTTACGACCCTGAGGTTGATTTATTAAAGACGTTCGTCAGTAGCACCCGCACCGGAGAGGCGATCAGCGGCTATGAGTTCCACCTCTCCAAAAGCCAATCGCTCAGTCACCTGGCCAAAAGCCGATCCGTCCGCGTGCTGGACAACATCCCGGCGGCGGTGGAAGCCAACACCAAGCACTCGGCCTGGCTGCTGAAGGAGGGCTACCGCTCTTCGCTGACCATTCCACTGTTCGACAAGGGCTCCTTCATCGGCCTTCTCTTCTTCGATTCACTGAAGCGAGCAGCGTTCACCGAAAGTGTGCAGCGAAAGCTTTCTTTGATCGCTTCAATGATCAACATGCTGATCAGCAGCGAACTCAATCTGGTCTATTCAATCAGGGCTTCGGTCCAGGTGGCCCGGGAGTTCGCCAACCTGCGGGACTTTGAAACCGGCGCCCATCTGCAGCGCATGGCGCACTACGCACGGCTGATCGCCCGGGAACTCCAGCAGAGCCACGGACTCAGCGATGAGTACATCGAACATCTCTATCTGTTTGCGCCGCTGCATGACATCGGCAAAATCGGCATTCCCGATCGCATCCTGCTCAAACCCGGCCCCCTGGATCCAGAGGAACACAAGTTAATGGAAACCCATGTGCAGAAAGGCCTGGAGATCGTGGAAAAAATGGTGGGTGAGTTTGGACTTGAGGATCTGCCCGACTCAGCCGTGATGAAGAACGTCGTGGCCGGCCACCACGAAAAGCTCGATGGCTCCGGCTATCCCAAGGGCCTCAGGGGTGAGGCCATCCCCCTGGAGGCCCGGATCATCGCGGTGGCCGATGTGTTCGATGCTCTGAGCAGCCACCGTCACTACAAGCAGGCCTGGAGCATGGACGCGGCCCTCACGGAACTCGACCGAATGGTGGCCGCAGGCCAGTTTGATGCCGACTGCGTGGCGGCCGTCAGGCGGCGGCGCGATGCGGTGGAAGCGATCCGGGATCGTTTCCAGGATGGCTGAACCCGAGCCCTGCTGGCCTGGGGCGGCGCTGCACCAAGCGCTGCGCCGCCATACATTCAAACGATGGCCCTGAGCGCAGATCCCACCGAACGCTTCGACCTGATCGTGGTCGGCGGCGGCCACGCCGGCTGCGAGGCGGCCCTCACCGCCGCCCGGCTGGGCGTCTCGACGGCCCTGTTCAGCCTCAACCTCGACCGCATCGCCTGGCAGCCCTGCAACCCGGCCGTGGGCGGACCGGCCAAAAGCCAGCTGGTGCATGAGGTGGATGCCCTGGGGGGGGTGATCGGCCGGCTGGCGGATGCCACCGCCCTGCAGAAACGGCTGCTCAATGCCAGCCGCGGCCCGGCCGTGTGGGCCCTGCGGGCCCAGACCGACAAGCGCCAGTACGCCCGCCAGATGCTGCAGCTGCTGCAGCACACCCCCAACCTGGCCCTGCGTGAGGCGATGGTGACCGGCCTGGAGGTGGAAGGGGATCCCCATGACCCGACCGGTCCGCCGGCCCGGGTGATCGGCGTGCGCACCTACTTCGGCAGCGTCTATGGCGCCGGCGCCGTGATCCTCACCACCGGCACCTTCCTGGGGGGCCGCATCTGGGTGGGCAACCGCTCGATGGCGGCGGGCCGGGCCGGCGAGCAGCCCGCCGTAGGCCTCACCGAAGCCCTGGAGGAGCTGGGGTTCCGCACCAACCGGCTCAAGACCGGCACCCCCGCCAGGGTCGACCGGCGCAGCGTGGCCCTCGACCAGCTGGTGGAGCAGCCCAGCGACGCCGCCGATCGCTTCTTCAGCTTCGATCCCACCGCCCGGGTGAGCGGCGAGCAGATGGCCTGCCACATCACCCGCACCACGGCGGCCACCCACCAGCTGATTCGCGACAACCTGCACCTCACGCCGATCTACGGCGGCTTCATCGACAGCAAGGGGCCCCGCTACTGCCCCTCGATCGAGGACAAGATCGTGCGCTTCGCCGATAAGGACAGCCACCAGATCTTCCTGGAGCCGGAGGGGAGCGACACCCCCGAGCTGTACGTCCAGGGCTTCTCCACCGGCCTGCCCGAATCCCTGCAGCTGGCCCTGCTGCGCACCCTGCCCGGGCTGGAGGCCTGCGTGATGCTGCGCCCCGCCTACGCCGTCGACTACGACATCCTGCCGGCCACCCAGCTGGAGCCCTCCCTGCAAACCAAACGGGTGCGGGGCCTGTTCTCGGCCGGCCAGCTCAACGGCACCACCGGCTATGAGGAGGCCGCCGCCCAGGGGCTGGTGGCCGGGCTGAACGCGGCCCGGCTGCTGGGGGGCCAGGACCCGGTGCATTTCCCCCGGGAGGGCAGCTACATCGGCACCCTGGTGGACGACCTGGTGACCCAGGACCTCAAGGAGCCCTACCGGGTGCTGACCAGCCGCAGCGAATACCGGCTGGTGCTGCGCGGTGACAACGCCGATCGCCGCCTCACCCCCCTCGGCCACCAGCTGGGCCTGATCGACGAACGGCGCTGGCGCCTGTTCGAGCAGAAGCAGGCCAGCATCGATGCCGAGAAGCACAGGCTGGAAACGGTGCGGCTCAAGGCCTCCGATCCCGCCGCCAACGCCGTGGCCGCCGCCACCGGCGCCGGCATCAACGGCTCCATCACCCTGGCCGACCTGCTGCGCCGGCCAGGTCTGCACGGCGAGGACCTGGTGCAGTTGGGGCTCTGTGACCCAGATCTGCCACCCGACGTGCGCGATGGCGCCGAGATCGACATCAAGTACAGCGGCTACCTGGCCCGCCAGGAACAGCAGATCGAACGGGTCCGGCGCCAGCTGGGGCGGGCCATCCCCGCCGACATCGCCTACGCCGGCATCCGCACCCTCTCGGCGGAGGCCCGCGAGAAACTCACGGCCATCCAGCCCCGCAGCCTCGGGCAGGCCTCCCGGATTCCCGGCGTCAGTCCCGCCGATGTCAATGCCCTGCTGCTCTGGTTGGAACTGGAACGGCGCCGGGAAGCAGCGGACCCTCATCAGCGCGCGGAACCATCGTTACACTGACGCACGCCTGACGCCGAGGATTGCACGTGAGCCCCTCCCCTCGGCGCCCCCTGCGCGGCATCCCCACCTCCCGTGCGTACTGGGAGCTGAAGGCTGAGCAGATGATGAACCGGGTCTTCGACAATGAGGCCACCATCGATCTCGATGTGGCGGCCCAGGCCGAGCCCCCCCCGTCACTGCCGGTGGCCACCCCCACCCGCCCGCTGCGGGGCCGACCAGCCACTCCATCCCCATCAGCGGCCCCCGGCCCGACCCGGCCCGACCGCCACACCCTGCTGCTGACGGCGATGGGCGGGGTCTGCATGATCAGCGTGGCCAGCTCGGTGCTCTATCTGACCCACTCCAGCCGCATGCAGCAGGCCCTCACCCAGGAGCGCAGCCTGTTGCTGGTCGAACGGTTGCGCAGCCTCGGGCCGGCCAATCCGGCCCCGCTCGGGGCCGCCGGCGGCGCCCTGGCCAGCGGAAGCCAGCCCTTGCTGCCATCCTCTGGCGACCAACTGCCGCCGCCCCCGGAAGAACCCTGGATTGAGCAGCTGTCCCAGCTGCCCCAGCAGGAAGGGGCGAGGGCCCCGGTCCTGCGGGTGCCGGTGAGCCCGAAACTGGCCGCCGCCGCCCCAGCCGCCAGCGGCGTTGGTAGCTATCCCGAGCGCAGCTCCGCTCCGGTTGGCGGCGGCGGCGCCGTGCCGGAGCTGGTCGGTGTCGTGGGCTCGGCCGGACGCGCTGCCTCGGCGATCTTCCAGATGGGGGGCAGCTCCACCAGCGTCAACGCTGGCGAAGCGATCGGGGGCAGCGGCTGGCGCCTTCGCTCCGCCGATGGCGATGCCGCCCTGATCGAGCGGGGTGGCGAGGTGCGGCGTCTCTCAATCAGCAACGGCTACTGACCTGAACGGCTACCGACCCGCGCCCCAGCCCGCCATGCCCATGCACTCCGGTGTCCTGTGGCCGTCTCCCGGCTTTCTGTGGCAGGCCAGCGCCGGCGAATGCCAGGAGCTCCCGCACGGCCGGGAACTCACCGGACCCTGGAAGCTGTTGCTGCTCGGAGACGGCAGCCCGACCCGGCACCTGCAGCTGCTCACGGGCCTGCCGGTGGAGGTGGACGTGATCGCCATGGCGTCCGAACCGGGGGGGGCCACCGGGGCCCCGGCGGAGGTGGCCCATCTGGCGGAGCCCCTGCTGCGGCGACAGGTGTGGCTCACCTGCGGGACGCAGGCCCTGGGCTGGGCGGAGAGCTGGTGGAACCAGGCCGAGGCGGAGGCCCATCTGCAGGATCGCCGGCTGCCGATCTGGCGCAGCCTCTCGGCCGGACGGGCGGAGCTGTACCGCGAGGTGGATGGCTTCGGCCAGGTGCAGGAACCCTGGCTGGCGGAGCGCTTCGGCTGCGATGGCCCCTTCTGGAGCCGCCACTACCGCTTCTTTCGCCAGGGGAGGGAACTCACGGTGATCCGGGAGGTGTTCTCCCCAGCACTGGAGCGCTGGCTGGGCCCGGCCGAAACCTGAATGATTTCTAAAGCCTCATCAATTCGGTAACACCGTGTGGCGGTTTGCTGTTGACGAATTGACGCTTCAGGGGCCATGGGCAGGATTCGGGTACTTGATTTTGCCGGCATGTCCACCCGCCACAGCGTCCAGACCCCGCCGGGAGGGGACTGGCTCACCCTCACCGAACTGGGCCGCCGCTACGGCGTGTCCGCCGTCCACACCGGGAAACTGCTGGTGACCTCCGGCCTGCGCCGCAGCAGCGGCGAGCCCACCCCCGAAGCCCTGGCGGCCGGCCTGGCCATGCGCCCCCAGCCCGGCCATCACCACTCCAGCCTCTGGCTGCATCAGGGCTGTGCCCCCCACCTGGAACGGCTGGGCCTGGTGCCCCAGGCCCAGCGCACCATGGTGAGCCTCTGGGCGGACCTGCTGAGTGCCCTTCAGAACGGCTCGCCGTCAATCAGCATTTCAGCTGAGGAGATGGCCGATGACGTTCCCCGCGACCTGGTCAAGCCGGTCAACAGGGAACTGCGTCAGCGGGGCTGCAGCTTCCGGGTCAACCCGAAGCTCAGGACAACCGCAGGGCCTGGGCCTGCTTGCTCGCCTGCTCGAGCAGCTGACGCAGCCGGTCCTCGTCGGTGTGGCTGAGGTTGGTGCGCAGCAACTTGGCGTGGGGGGCGTGAATCCTCAGGCGCTCGATCAGCCGATCGGGGGTGGCATCACGCAGCAACAGACAGAGGGCCGCACTGCCGGGGGGGAGGGTTTCTCCCACCTCGCGCATGAAGCCGTCGTTGATGCCCAGATCCGACAGGGAGCCTGACGCGGCCCCGAGACCCGCCCCCACGGCGGCCCCGAGCAGGGGATTGAGGAACAGCAAACCCACCAGAGTTCCCCAGAAACCACCGCCGAGGGCACCCGCCTGGGTGAGGTTGAGCGACTGGTGCAAGCGCACCTTGCCGTCCGGCTCCGCCTCCACCACCACGGCATCCTCCAGGGCAATCAGTTCCTCCTTCTGGATCTCCACCAGCTGGCGCCGGACCTGGTCCGCTTCCTCCATGGACGGAAACCCAACGACCACCAGGCTGCTCATGGCCAACATGCTTTCGATGACTGGGTATTCCTAACTCACTTCGGTCCGAAATGGCGGTGTCGAGGGATCAGGGGCGTCGACGGCTGGAGCGCGGCAGGGGCCGGCCTTCCAGCGGTGGAAGGGGTGTCGGTTCCGGGGGAGCTGACCGCTCGGCACCCTCAGGACGCTGCCACCGGGGCAGGGTGAAGCTGGCGTCATCGGGCCAGTCACCATCGTCGTCGCTGGTGGCGGTGCCAGCGCTGAGGCGGGGTTCTGGGGCCGGTGGCTGGGACGGGGACGATCCCGGTCGGCCGCGGCGAGACACCGCCTCCAGCCCCTGGCGGCGTGGACGGCCCGGAGCGGCGGTCTGCTGCTGCTGGGGCGGCGGCTCAGGCGTGCTGCGTTCGGACTCCTGCCACGGTTCGCGCCAGTCGTCTCCGTCATCGAGCAGCCAGTCGAGGCGCCCCTCCACCCAGCGGCCGAGCTCGTCCATGCGGGGTCGCAGCGGGGGGCGGCGGTCGGTGCCCCGAGGCGCCGGACGGCCGCCGGGGCGCGAGCCCGCCACCCCTTCGACGAACTGGCGCCCAGCCGTCACCCAGCGGTCTACCCGTTGATCCAGGGGGTCGGTGGCGCTCCGGGGCCGCCGGAACGACTCACGATCACGCGGCTCACGATCCCTTGGGTCCCGTTCTCTGGGATCACGGTCCCAGGGATCCCGTTCGCGGCCGTAGCCCTGATCCGTCGTAGGCATCACGCCAATTTAACGGCGCCGACCGGAGAGCCAGTGCTCCCGTCCCATTCCCACCAGGGCAATGGTGAAACCGCCCCATTCCAGGGTCCACAGAAACGTCGCCATCGGCCCCAACACCTGCGGCGAACCTAGGCGGTGTTGGGCTCAAACACCAGCAGACAACCCGCATCCCAGCGGCCGCCATGGAGGCGCTCGCAGCAGTGGCGGCAGGCCAGGCCCTGGCGGCGGCGCTGGTAGGGCGTCCGGCTGTCGCAGCGCGGGCAGCGGGCGATCCAGCGGCTGGCGGCCACCGGCAGGGGATAGCGGTGCCGCAGGCTCACCTGAAAGCCGTTCTCGACCTGGTTGATCGCCGCCATCCGGGCCCGGAAGTGGGGGCCGTGCACCTCCCGCACCGCCAGGACCCGATCCACCCAGGCGTGGATCATCTCGTGGCAGAGCGTGCCCAGGGTGGCCTGCCGGGGCAACGGTTCCAGCAGGGGTCGGGACAGAACGATCTCGCAGAGGTCACGCCCGTCGATCAGACGCCCCCGCCGGTAGAAGCCGGCGGTGCGGGTGAGCCGGCCGTCGCTCCAGCGCACGTCCACCAGGGGCCTGTCCTCGCGGGTGAGCTGGCCGTCGAAGTGCTCGCGATTGAGCCGGTGGAACAGGGGCAGCAGGGGTTCCAGGGGCATCGGCCCATTCTGGTGGGGTCGTCCGTCAGACTCTGCAACGCTGCGAACGGATGGGATCACCATGGACTGGGGACTGGCCCGCGACATCGGCACCAAGCTCCTGCTGGCGGGA
>Ga0247833_1001860_pt1 | contig 32762 bp, 38 predicted proteins | sample LaCruzMarch2015__7_FD_187117 | JGI IMG/M metagenome (GOLD analysis project Ga0247833, IMG submission 187117) | Freshwater microbial communities from meromictic Lake La Cruz, Castile-La Mancha, Spain - LaCruzMarch2015_8m | ecosystem: Environmental > Aquatic > Freshwater > Lake | place: Spain... | reverse complement strand
TGGGGTGATGCCGACACTGCTGCCCGATCCCTGAATCAGCAGCACAGAGCACTGCTTCTTGATCGCTCAGCGATGAGCTGTCAGAAATGCAGTCCCGCGGGGGACGTCCCGACCCCTGAACACATACGTTGGTTTTTTGATGAAGGTGCTGGCGTTGGCATAAATCTCTGTCACAATTGGCGAGACAGGATTGACTTGTTCTTCTTCAGCCCCTTCTTCGCTGCGGTCATCTTGTGTCACTCCCTCTTTGTTGCCCTCGGAACTCTCCTTTTTAGAGTCGTCATTCTCTCCTGTGCTCTGTGATGAGCTGCCCAGCTTCAGAAGCAGCTCCTTGTAGTGGTTGAACTGGCTGAGGCCCGACAGGGACTCAAGGACATCCCAGCGCCATTCCGGCGGAATCCCCTGCTCCTGAGCAGTTTCCTTGGCCATCTTCAGGAACAACAGATAGGTGAGCTCGCTCACGTACTGGTGATACGTCACCCCGTCGTCCTTCAGCACATTGCAGAGGTTCCAGAGCTTGGCAACGATGTCGTGGGTGGGTGTGGGCATCACTGTTTAGGTGTAGGGCGTCACTTCGCCACGCTCACGGGGATGTTGGGGCTCTCCGGGTTCACATCCACGCTCTGCAGCTGCGGCCGCAGCACCAGGTCCATGTCCTCCATCGGGATCGCCCCCAGCAGCACCTCATTGCCCAGCACCATCGCGCCGGTGAAGCAGCGGCGGTTGCGGAAGCGCACCTCCACCGGGCCCACGTAGGGCACCGTGCGCCGGTGGCCATCGGCCAGCACCACCTCGCGGCGCTCCAGTTCCGACAGGCTCAGCTGGATTGCCAGGTGCTCCGGGATGCACAGGTGCACCGCCCCAGTGTCCACCAGGGCCGACACCTCCAGCGGCGCCAAATCGGGCCGGGTGGGGTTGCTCAGCGAGAAGGTGCCGCGAATCAGTCCCATCAACTCACCGTAGCCAGCCACTGGCTTCACGCCGCCCACACCTCACGCTTGAACTCACGCAGCACGCCATCTAGCTCACCGGCGAACATCCGATCGAGCCGCTGCCAGCCGCCCCCCTCGCGGCGGAAGTACAGGGCGTCGTCGTCAAGGGCTTCGCGATCCACGATCGTGATCGCCTTGGTCTGGTTGGCAATGCGTTGCAGCCACTGGCGTTGGGGTGTGGTCCAGCTGCGGGTGGCCAGGATCCGCTGCAGGGCCTTCTCCACCCGCTGCTCATAAGGAACCAGCGCATCGCCAAGGGCCGCCTGGCGGATGTAGCCCATGATCGAGGCGGCCATGTCCTGGTTGGTGGTTTCGCGCCAGGCGGTGGCCAGGGTGGCCTCGTTGTAACCCCACTGATCGAGAGCAAGCCTGAGCTCCCGCAGATCCTTACGGGTGAGTTCCCAGGGCCGCTGCAGCACAGTGGTGAGGGCTGGCAGGTCATTGCCGGGGTCGCGCACAAAAGCGGAGAAGCCATCCAGATAGTCCTCCGGGCGGGTGGCCTCGCCATAGCCCCGCTCAATCGAGCGCAGGGAGTCGTCGTGCTCGGAGAGGAACTGGGGTTCGGCGGGCCCATCCCATTGCTGATCCAACAACTCAGCCAAGCCGTGGATGGTTCCTAACCAGCGGCTGGCTTCCTGAATCGGCAGCTGCTGCAGGCGGTTGATGAAATCGGGGGGTTCCTCGCCGGTGAGCAAGCGGAACTGGGCTGCGTGGTTCTCGCTCAATCGATGTTGCTTGCGCCGCAGCTTGGCAATCAGCTGTTGACGCACCAGCTCGCTCTCCTCGCCCTCCGTGGTTTCCAGTTCTTGGAACAGCTGGCTGAAGCTGATATTCGGGTTCACCACCACCGGCTTCATGTCCGTGAAGTTCTTCAGCGCCTCGTAGATCCGAACGGCATCAAAGATGCGGAAGTGGGTCTTGTCGATCGCATCACAAAGGCGGGTGGCGCGGCCGATCATCTGGTCGTACAGAATCCTGCTGTTCATGCGCCGCAGGAACACGATGTTGCAAATCGCGGGCACATCCACACCGGTGCTGAGCAGATCCACCGTGACGGCGATATTGGGGAATTGTTCATTTTTGTAGCGGCGGATCAGTTGCTTTGGCTTATCACTGTCACCGGTGATCTTGGCAACCGCATCATCGGGCACGCTTCCGTAGCGAGCCTGGAAGGCCTCTTTGAGCAGCATCACCACCAGATTGGCATGGGCGTCGCTAACGCAGAAGATCATGGTTTTGTAAAGGGAAAACGGATCCAGCTCATCGGCGAGCGCATCGCAAACCACCCGGTTGAAAGACTCCGTGATCACCTTGCGGTTGAAGGCCTCCACTTCAAAACGCAACTCATCCGGCGTTGTGAACTTATCAATCTGTGTGGTGGTTGGATCGTAAAATTTAACTTCCTCGCCAGCAGCCCATGCAATGCCTTCGCTGGAGAGTTCGGTTGTGGCGGCTCGTGGTCCACCAGGAAGCCATCCACCACCGCCTCGCGGTAGCTGTACACGAACACCGGTTTCCCAAAGATCATCACCGTGTGCAATGCCGGCGTGGCCGTGAGACCGATCTTGACGGCATCAAACATCTCGAGCACCCGCCGGTACTTCGACACGTAGTCGTTGAAATCCCGGAAACGAAGCTCAAGCTCACTCAGCTCCCGATCCAGCAGATAGCCCCGGTGGCATTCATCCACCACGATCAGGTCATAGGTGTCCACCGTGGGCTTGTCTTCCTCGCTGCCGAGCAGCAGACGCTGCACCATGGCCTGCACGGTGGCGATGTGCACCCTTGTATCGCTCTCAACTTCGCGCTCGCCCAGTTCCTTGATGCCGTAGATGGCAGCGAAGCTCTGCAGGCTTTCCATCCGCGTTTCCTTGAAGGCATCGGCGGCCTGGGTGCCGAGTTCCGAGCGGTCCACCAGAAACAGCACGCGCCGGAATCGCCCGGTTTTGAGCAGCCGATAGATCAGGGCCACGCAGGTTTTGGTTTTGCCCGTGCCGGTGGCCATGGCGAGCATGATCTCCCGTTGGCCTGCTGCAATCGCCGCTTCAGTGGCTTCGATGGCGCGCCTCTGGTAGGGCCGCAGCGGAAAGCCAAAGCTGAACGACTCCCGCCGCAGTTGCTGATGGGCCAGGTCCACGTCCTGGCGCGCCAGCGCCTTGAGACCTTCGGGTGAATACCAGCGTTCGAGGGGTCCGGCGAGATTGTCACTGCGGCGCAGATCGCGGAACCAGATGCCGCTCTTGGTGCGCAGTTGGTTGAGGAAGGGCCGGCCATTGCTGGAGAAGGCGAAGGGGATGCTGTATTCAGCCTCTGGCCCCCAACCAGTGCTCCTCAGCTCTGTTTCGGCGCTTGGTTGGAAGTCTCGGCAATAGCTCTCAGCTTGGGGCACCTTGCCTGCCACATCAGTGTTGGCCCGCTTGGCCTCCACGGCCGCAACCGGGGTCAGGCCAACGAACAACACATAATCAGCAGGACCGCTGCTGGTGGGCCATTCGGCGATGGCCAGGTTGCGGTTTTTTTGCGGCCGGGCTCCTTTCCCATAGCGAAGGGTCTGCGTGTCCGCCTCCCAGCCCGCTTGCCGCAACTGCTCATCGATCAGCTGGCGGGTGGCAGCCTCATCCAGTTCGATCGAACCAGCGGCCTTCTTTGCTGCCTGTAGCAATCCCGCCGACACCGCTGCCGGTTGCCGGGCGGCGGCGTTCTGTAGGGCTTGCAGTTGAGTCGCGAGGTCAACCTTATTCGCCTCGGCCGCTTCGGCCAACTGTTCCCATTGCTGTTGCTCGTCGAGGGCCTGTTGCAGCTGGGCCTCCGTGGCGCTGAGCTGCTCAGCCACCGCTCCTCCTTCGGCGCGGAAGGCATCGAGCGCACTCTGGAGAGCGGCCAGCTCCGCACGAAGTTCCTCGCTTTCATCGGCCGGGGGCTGAGGAGGCCGAAAGGGCCCACTGCGGAACTCGGGGTCCGAGAAGGTGCGATGAAACCACACACCCAATTGCCAGGCGATCTTGAGGGTGCTCAGGGCGCTGGCATGGTCGCCATAGAGCCCATGGGTGGCGTCATTTCCTGTCGTGCGCAGGTCATGGAAGAGAGCTGCCACCTCACGCTCGATCAGGCCATCGAACTCCAACCGGCGAATCAAGGCCAGTTGCGACTCCTGGGCGCTCGTGAACACCCCAAAACGGGACGCCACCTGCTGGGCCAGCCGTTCTCCCAGCTGCCGCAGCTTGATCAGCGCCGTATTGGGATCCTCGGGGAAATAGCGCTCCGCCAAGACCCCCAGCCGGAACAGCTGATCGTCGTACTCGCGCAGCTGGGCGAAGTTGGTGCTCACAACACCTCCAGCCACTGGGGCAACGGCTTCAGCATGGCTTCGGAATGGGCGAGGATCGACACCCCAGGGTTCCGGTCTTCCCGCCAGGATCCGACCTCCAGCGAGCCATTGTCGAGCCCCTTGACCTGAAATCGGGATCCATCCATGCGAAGGACCAGGCAGCCGCTGGCATCCACTTGCCCCGGAATTCTGTTTGGAACAGTTTGAACGAGCCGTGGTCGCCGTGGGGTGTCTTCACGGCGGAATCACCTCATCACGGACATTCGGAAGCCGCCACGATCTGCCTGACTCTGACCTCTCAACCGATCCATATCCCATGCCCTTCCGCTTCCGCCGCAGCGCCCGCCTCGGCCCCCTGCGCCTCAATTTCGGCAAGAGCGGCCTCAGCTCCATCTCCCTGGGGGGCCGCGGGGCGTCCTTCAACATCCCAGTCGCCCGCGCCGGTGGCCCCCGCACCACCGTGGGACTGCCCGGCACCGGGCTGAGCTGGAGCGTGGAGCACGGCGTCGGGGCGCCCTCGGCGTCGGCGGCGGGCCTGCCCAACAGCCGCCGTTTCCGGCCCGGCCAGCTTGAGGCCTTCCGGCAGGGGTGCCTGGGGGTGCTGCAGGAGCAGCTGTTCTCGCCTGGCTCCGGTGGCCAGCGGCTCTGGGAAGACAACCTGATCACCCGCCTGCTGGTCGATCCCGCCATCGGCACCCGCACCCAGGGCCTGCTGGCCGTGATCGAAACGCCAGAGGCGATGCAGGCCTACGTGATGCGTGCGCAAAGCCAGGACGACGTGAAGCGCCGGGCCCATCGCTGCGTGGAGGCGGTGCAGGAAGCGCTGCTGCTGGTGAGCGCCCGGGGCTGGCTCAGGGACTAGGCCGCCAGGCGGCTCCTCTAGGAGGGCCGGCGCTGGTCCGGTGCGCGTGGGTCCGACAGCCGGGGGCTCTGACAGGGATGCATGTCTCGGCTGAAATTATGGCCCTGGCATAAACGCCAATAATCTTGACCGCGGGCTTCCGCCGTCGCCGGCTGGCCGCTGAGCTGGCTGGCCGACGGGTCCATCCCGGCGTCGCGCTCGGAGAACTGTGAATCGATTCATGACCGGCCCAAGGCCTGTTCTCCCCAACTATCTATCTCCGGTGCTGTGCTGGAGGTCGCGTCTCTGATCCGATGACCAACAGCGAGCAAGGGGAGCTGAGCCTCCTGGTGCCGGAAAGTGAATCGATACCGGTGGCGCCTGCTGTCGCTCAGGCCGCACTGGAGTGCAAAGGCATCCGCTCCACCCGGGATTTTCCCGCCGATCTCAGCGCCCTGAGCCGGGAGCAGATCGAGCACCATTACCAGGCGATGCGCAACAGCCACGCCTCCCTCACCCGCTCGAGGGCCCAGCTGCAACGCCGCTCCAGGGAGCTCACGGTGGCGCGCGAACGGTTTCTGGAGACCCTGCGCAGCTATGAGGGCCGGCTGATGGCCCTGGGCCAGGAGAAGGCGGAGGCCCTCCGCATCGCCCAGGACATGCATCGGGAGTTGGAGGCCTTCGAAGACAAGCAACAGGCCCTTGATGGGCTGTTGCAAGAGCTTGATGCCGCCAAGGATGAGGCCGGCTACTGGAGCATCTTCAGCATCACACGGCTGATCGAGCGCATGCGCCGCCTGCTGCGAGGAGGAAGAGAGGGCTGATGGGGGAACTGAGCGATCGCTTCGGCGAGCTGATGGCGCGGATGGCCAAGGGCGACGCCGATCTGTTCCGCACCGTGGGGGACCAGAACGCCGCGATCCGCCAGCTGGTGGAGGAGATGGCACCGGCGGAGGCTATCGGTGCATTGGGTGGGTCACCCCAGCCCTTGCTACCGAAGGACCAATGCCATCCGGCGGCCCTCAAGGCCCGCTTCCGCACGGCCGCAGCGGCCCATGCCCATCTGGAGGCCGCCCTGGGACCAGCTCCCACCAAGAAGAAAACCTGGGACCATCTCAGCTCCGTATTCGCGAATGGCTCTTGGCCCGCCCCTGCACGCTCGCTGTCGGTAGCGGGAGCTGGCCGTGGCGGCGTCAGCGAGGAAGCTTTGGCACAAACGGAAGCGCGGCTGTTGCGGCGTATCGATCAGCTGGAAGAACGAATGATCAGTCTGCTCGAGAGGCTGCTTTCAGGTAAGAACTGATTCAACCCCAGACTGACTAAAGTCCTCAAGAACTACTGTCTAACTCACTTCAATGGCGACCCATCTTCGCTTCAGTCCCGTTGGCCATTCACGCGTCTCCGAGATCATTCTTGCTGGTCGAACAGGGTACTGGCCTTGCGATCCGCAGCGGGTCCTCGCCCATGGCGTTGTCAAGCTCTATGAGATGCACCCAGGTGGCGGCCCTTTCGAACTGAACGATACGGTCGACGGACCCTGGATCGCCACCCTCACCGTGACCAAGGCCTACCGGGTTCAATGGCTTGACAAGGTGCGCACAGTGATCGAGTTCGACCCGAGTACCCTCACGACGGAATACGTCACCACCACACCCAAGTTCAATGTTGGAGGGGTCTTCTACGACAGCCTTCCTGACACAGAGAACACCCGTTGATGGGGTTGTACCTGTGGCGATCGATCCGTTCGCCTGCTCCAAGATGCGGGTCGCGCAGGGAAAGATCTGCTTACAGACTTCAGCGGTGCAGCCTCCCTTCCTGGCGCCCAGAACTCACCCCCCCAGCACCCCCCGCACAAACCCATCACCCCACGCCACCGCCGTCGCCCAGTTCTCCGCCTCGCTGAGTCCCGAACGCCGGGTGGGCTTGAAGCTGTGGTCCCCGCTCGGGATCCATAGCACCTGCACCGCTGGCGAAAGGGAGTAGGTCTCCACCTCCTCCCGCCGCCCGAACGTGTCCCGTTCCCCCTGAAGGATCAGAGTGGGTGTGCGCAGGGCGGCCAGGCGCTCGGTGCGCAGCTGCAGCGGCTTGCCGGGCGGATGGAAGGGATAGCCCAGGCACAGGCAGCCCCGCACCCCATCGCTGGCGGCCAGGTCATCCACCAGCAGGCTGGCCACCCGCCCGCCCATCGACTTGCCGCCGATGAACAGCGGCCGCTGCGGGCGCTCGCCCGTCTCCAGCTGCACCTGCTGGCGGAAGGCCTCCTGCAGCACCGGCATCCGCTCGGGCCCCTGGCGGCGGCCCGTCTCGCGCATCCGGGCCATGTAGCCGAACTCGAAGCGCACCACCCGCCAGCCCGCCGCGGCCAGTCCGCCGGCGATCGCCGCCATGAACGGGCTGTCCATCGGTGCCCCGGCCCCATGGGCCAGCAGCACGGTGGCCGGCGCGTTGGCGGGGCCGTCGATCAGGCGGGGGTCGGAGCTGGTGCCCATACAGTCAGACCATGACACGCCGGATCGGCCACACGCTGCGTCGCGCTGCACGGCTTGGGGCCGTGGGGGCCTTCCTGCTGGTGGCGGCCGGATCGGTGTCGGCTGAAAGTCGCCCATCAACCCCGGTGCTCCGCCTCGACGGGATCGGCCCGTTGCGTCTCGGCATGGGCCGAGCCGAAGCCGTCGCCACCGGCTGGCTCTCCGATCCGGGCCCCGGTTGTGAGCTCGCCGGGCCGGCGCTCGTCGTCTACAGGCTCAAGGGGCCCAAGGCGCCGGCAGGAATCGTCGGCACGGTCGAATTCGACCAGGGCACGTTGCGGGTCTTCGCCTTTTCCGCAGGCGTGCGGACGTCGTTTGGCGTCGCCATTCCCGGCGGCACCGTGGCCGATTTGCTCAAGCGCGCCCGCGCCGCCGGCCTCTCCGCCACCTCGGTCTACGACGAAACGTTCGCCGGACGGTTCGTCACGGTGAATCGGGGCGGCAAGCAGGTGCTCGGTGCGTTTGCCGAAAAGAGCGCGATCGCCACGCTCGCGGTGCCCTATGTGCCTGTCTGCGAGTAGGGGCGCACCAGACGGTTCAGGCGCAGCTCGCTCACCGAGGCGATGGCGTCGAAGTCGGCATCGAAGCTGACCAGTACCGCGTCATGGTGCAGCGCCACGGCGGCCACCAGCAGATCAAGGCTCAGCACAGTGCGGCCGATCTGGCGGCAGGCCTGGCCCAGAGCGATCGCCTGCTGCCACAGATCCGCTGGCGTGGGCAGTGAGGGCAGGGTGGCGAACTGCGCCTCCAGCAGCCGGGCCTCTTCCGGCCGGGCGGAGCGCAACAGCTCAAAGCGCACCGGCTCGGCCAGGTGGGCCTGGGGGTCCAGGACGAAGGGGGCGATGAACTGTTTCAGGTGGCTCGGACTGCGGGCGCGGGTGAAGTCGATCCACAGGCTGGTGTCGAGCAGCAGCGTCATGGATCGATCGCCTGCGCCTGTTGGCGATCGCGCTCCTGGTCGGCCTCGAAGCTCTCCAGCTCCACACCCCATTCGCCGCTGAGGAAGCGCTGGGCCACCTGGGCGCGGCGCCGCTGCTGCAGGGCCTCCTCCATCAGGCGGCGGATGGCGGGACCTTTCTTGCGCTCTCCCGTGAGAGCCAGGATTTCGCCCATCTCACTGTCTGAAAGCTCGACGGTGACTTTCATGCTTTTAACACCCACTCGTCAGACTCTCCGCCAGCATGGCAGGCCTGGACGCCTGTGGCGGCAGAATCCGAGAGCTTGCCTCCCCGCCATGGGCGCGATCCTGCTCACCGTTCTGACCGTGCTGCTGGGCTACGGCCTGGGCAAGGGCGTCCCCCGCCTGGTGCAGGGCTCGGGCCGCCTGGCGCGCCGCTCCCGCTTCAGCCAGCTGGCCTTCGGCTGCCTGCTGCTGGTGCCCTGGCTGGTGGGGATCGTTCTGCTGGTGCAGATCCCCCTCAACCCAGGCCTGCTGCTGCCGGCGATCGGCTATGCCGCCGGCATGGTCTTGGGTCGCCGCAAGGTGGGGCTCTAGCGGGGCGCAACAAGCGGCCCCTGACTGAAGCCCCCGGCTAAAGGCCATAGGATCGTCCTATCCGTTCTTCCCTGCAGCGATGGCCATGCGTGCCGTGAGCGTCAGCGGCCTCAAGAACAATCCGTCTGAGGCCCTGCGCCAGGCAAAGACGGACATGGTCGTGGTGCTCAACCGCGACCACCCCGACGCGCTGCTGATGGGCCTCGACCAGCAAGGTCTCCTGCAGGCGCCGGGCGTCAGGCCAGCCCTGGCCACGGCCCTCTTCCGCGAAGGCGAGCTCTCCCTGGCCAGGGCCGCCCGCGTGGCCGACATGGACACCGCCACCTTCATCGTCCATCTCTCGCGACTCGGCATCGCGGCGATCCGCCTGACGGAAGCCGAAACCCGCGCAGATCTCGACACCCTGGAGCAGTGGCTGCAATCGTCATCAGCGACGCCAGCCCCCTGATCGGCCTGGCCCGTCTGCGGGGCCTGATCCCTTCGGCCCGGGCCGTGTTTGCGGAACTGCATCGCAGCGATTTCCGCATCGCTCCAGCCGTGATCACCACCGTTCTGAAGCGCTGTGGCGAGATCGACGACGACTCCGCCAGCTGAAACCTCACCGCGGCAACTGCGATTCCAGCTCCCGCAGCCGACCCTCGAGGGCCTCGATCCGCTCCAGGTAGGTGAGGGCCAGGGCCATCCCGGACACGTTGAGGCCGAAGTCGTCGCGCAGGCGGGCGGCGCGGCGGGCCAGGCTCACCGTATGGACGTGGAAGGTCCACACCGGCGCGTGCTGGGCGCAGCGGAACACCCCGAACTGCACCAGTTCGATCACTTCCTCGTGGCCGAGGCCCGAGGCGGCCAGCAACTCCTCGAGGGCCACGGTGCACCCCTCGTCGTCGTCGGGAATCAGCAGGTCGTCAGCCATCGGTGGAAGGTCCTTCGAGGTGGTGGCGGGGGCTAAAGGCGGAGGCTTCGGCGAGGTCGCGGTACAGCTCCTGCTCCCGTTCGCCGATCTTTTCGGGCAGCACGATCTGAATCACACCGTAGAGATCGCCCGCCCCGTCGCGCCGGTGGGGCAGGCCCTTGCCGGCCAGCCGCAGCTTCTGGCCGCTGCGCATCCCCGGCTTCAGGTTCACCGCCACCGGCCCATCGAGGCTGGGCACGCTGATCTCGGCCCCCAGGGCCGCCTCCCAGGGGGCGATCGGCAGCTCCAGGTAGAGGTCGTGGCCGACCGCCCGGAAGCGCGGATGGGGCGCCAGCCGCGCCTCCAGATAGAGATCGCCGGGGGCACCGCCGGCGATGCCGTCGCCCCCCTTGCCCGGCACTCGCAGCCGCTCCCCCTCCACCACGCCGCGGGGCACCCGTATCCGGCCGCTGCGGCTCTGCTTCTGCACCCGGCCATCGGCCCCCAGCACCGGAACGCTGAGCGAGAACGACACCTCCGTCCCCCGGGCGGCCTGCTCCAGGCTGAGCTCGGTGGCCACCTCCACGTCCTGGCCGCGGATCGGGAAGTCCGCCCCCGGCCGCCGGGGGCCGCCGGTGCCGCCACCGAAGCCACCGAAGCCGCCACCGCCGAAGCCCATCCGCTCGAACAGATCGGCCAGGTCCACCTCCTGCTGGCTGCCGCCGCGCGAGAAGCGGCTGTCCCATTCCGGTGAGGGGTTGAAGTCCTCGCCGGGGCCGTGGCGGCCGAGGTCGTCGTAGGCCTGGCGCTTCTCCGGATCCGAAAGCGTCTGATAGGCCTCGCTGATCTCCTTGAACCGCTCCTCGGCCCCCTCCTCCTTGGCCACATCGGGGTGGTACTGGCGGGCCAGTTTTCGGTAGGCCTTTTTGATCTCCTCGGCGCTGGCGCTGCGCTCCACCCCCAGGCTGGCGTAGTAGTCCTTGAACTTCATCGCAGCGTCCCTGCCCGGTGCCCGGGATCGGGGCCATCCTCCTATGCCCCTGCTGATCGCCCTGGCGGCGGTGGCCTTTCTCTATGCCTCGCTGGGCCACGCCGGGGACTCCGGCTACATCGCCCTGCCGGCCGTTCTGCTGCGGCAGCGGATCGGCGTGGTGCTGCTGTTGTCCGCCTGGAAACTCCTCGCCACCTGATCCTGGGCCGGGTGCTCAGCCGCTGGCACGAGCCTGGAAGCGGTGGCGCAACCACAGCGACACGTAGACCAGCGCCACCAGCACCGGCACCTCGATCAATGGCCCGATCACCCCAGCCAACGCCTGGCGGGAGCTGACCCCCCAGACGCTGATGCTGACGGCGATGGCCAGCTCGAAGTTGTTGCCGGCGGCGGTGAACGCCAGGGTGGCGGTTTTGGGGTAGCCGAGCCCGTTGCGGCGGCCCACCGCGAAGGCCACGCCCCACATGATCGCGAAGTAGAGCACCAACGGCAGGGCCACGGCGGCCACCGTGAGCGGATCGGAGGTGATCGCCTGGCCCTGCAGGGCGAACATCACCACGATCGTGAACAGCAGGCCGTAGAGCGCGAACGGGCTGATGAACGGGATGAAGCGCTGCTCATACCAGCGGGGGCCTTTGAGGTGCAGACCGATGCGGCGGCTGAGGTAGCCCGCGGCCAGCGGCAGCCCCAGGAACACCAGCACCGCCGCGGCGATCTCCGCCATCGAAAAGGCCACGTCCTGGGTGGCCAGCCCCAGCCAGCCGGGCAGGATCTTCAGGTAGAAGCCACCCAGCAGGGCGTAGGCCAGCACCTGGATGATCGAATTGATCGCCACCAGCAGGGCCGCCGCCTCCCGGTCGCCCTGGGCCAGATCGATCCAGATCAGCACCATGGCGATGCAGGGGGCCAGGCCGATCAGGATCAGCCCGGTGCGGAACTCCGGCTGGGTGGGCAGGAACAGCCAGGCCAGGGCGAACATCAGCGCCGGCCCCAACCCCCAGACCAGCAGCAACGACAGCCGCAGCAGGCGCCGATCCCGCGCCGCCCGGCCCAGGTCCTCGTAGTGCACCTTGGCCAGCACCGGGTACATCATCAGCAGCAGCCCCAGGGCGATCGGCAGCGAGGTGTTGCCGATGCGCACGGCATCGAGCCAGCCCTGGATGGCCGGAAAGAAGCGGCCCAGCAGCAGGCCGCCGGCCATCGCCAGCAGGATCCAGAGCGGCAGGTAGCGGTCGAGCAGCGACAGCCTGGCCAGCACGGCCCTTTCCTCGTCCATGGGATTGGCCCGGCTGGTTGCATCAACGCTAATTGATTAGCCCGTTGGGCCTGGCTCCGCCATTCGCTGCAGCCGCATCACCGCATCGGCAACAGGCAGCAGCGAGACGTTTTCCACCGACAGCGCCTGGGAGGCCCCGAAGGGGTTGTCGAGATCGGTGATCAGCAGCAGCAGCTTGATCAGCAGAAAGGAGATCACGCCGATGAAGAAGAGGGATTCGGCGAAGGGTTCGATACGGGAAAGCACCAGCCCGACGGTGAGAACCGCCGTGCCGATGTAGGCCATGCCATAGACGGACGGAACGAATGTGGTGCTGCGAATCACGTCGATGCGCTGCACGCCGCGGCGGATGTGGGCCAGCTCCACCAGCAGGCGCGCCTGCAGCGGTGCCGGATACAGGCAGCCCAGTTTCTCGATGGCCAGCTGCAGGTCGTTGAGCTGCTCCAGCAGCTCCAGGGTCGGCCCGGCCTCCTGCATCCAGGCCAGCAGCGCTTCGCTGAAGTTCGCCAGCAGCGCCAGGCTCCCGGTCACCTCTGCGCCCGGCTGCAGCAACGGCAGGCCCTGCACCTCCAGGGCGAGGCACTCCAGGGCGGCGGCCAGGTCACCCGGCAGCTTCTCGCCTTCCTTGTAATCGGTCAGTACCCCATTGAGCAGGAAGCCCAGCAGGAACACCTCCGAGGCCACCAGGGCGGAGAACAGGGGATTGGGGGTCAGCACCTCCCAGTGCTGCCGGTGCACCAGCACCCGGCAGGCTTCGATGCCCAGCAGCAGCAAGCTCACCCGGCCGAAGAACCAGACGCGCCGCAGCAGGGATCGGCGCATCGGCTCGACCGCAGGATCCCTGGAACTCGCAGTCATCACGGCGAACCGAACCGGGGCCAGTCTCGGCTGTCACCCCGGCGGGATCAGTCCTTGATCTTGGCAACCTCTTCCCGGGCCCGCTTCAGCACGTCGCCGCTGAGGGGAACGAAGCCGAGCTTCGCCGCCTGCTGCTGGGGAGCTTCCTCCAGCGACCAGAGCAGGAAGGTGCGCATGGCTTCCGCCTTCTCAGCCCCCTGTCCGCTCTGGTAAGCCAGGATCCAGGTGAAGGCCACGATCGGGTAGCTTTCGGCCCCTTTGGGGTTGCAGTCTTCCCCACCCAGACGCTCATCGAGGACGATGTTGTTCAAAGCTGCCGCCCCTGTTGTCGCATCCGGAAGGACGAACTTTCCGTCCTTGTTCTGCAGTGCCGCAGGCTTCACCGCCCCACGCAGGAAGGCCTGGTTCACATAGCCGAGCGAGCCGGGGGTGTTCTGGATCAGGCCGGCCACCCCCTCGTTCCCCCTGGCGCCCAGGCCCACGGGCCATTGCACCGCCTTGCCGACGCCCACCCTCTTCTTCCATTCCGGCGAGAAGCAGGCGAGCGAATTGGTGAAGTTGAAGGTGGTGCCGGCGCCATCGGATCGGTGCGCCACGGTGAGGGGCCTGGCCGGACAGCCCAGGGCGCTCCAGTTGGTGATCTTGCCGAGGAAGATGCCGGCGAGCTGGGCCTGGGTCAGCTTGAGGCCGGGGCAGTCGGGATTGTTGTAGGCCGGGCTGATCGTGCCGCCCAGCATTGGAATCTGCACGGCGCCCCGCTTGCCGGCCATGCCCTCCTTGAAATTCGCAGCGCTGAGCTGTTCGTCGGTGGCGCCGAAATCGACCGAGCCCGCCAGGAACGAGCGCACCCCCTGGCCGGAGCCCACCGACTGGTAGTTCACCAGGTAGCCCTTGGCGGTCTTGTAGTCGGCGGACCAGCGCTGGTAGGCCGGGGCTGGGAAACTGGCCCCAGCGCCGTTGAGCGAAGGCAACCGGCGACCACCGGCGCAGGCGCTGATGCTGAGCGTCAGAGCGGCCAGCCCCAGCGGCAGGCAGGCACGGCGCAGAGGGGTGATGGTTGAAGGGAGGCGGAGAGTCACTGGCTTCACGACACGGAATGCCATGCATCTAGGCGACGTTGCGCAGGCCTTGGGTTAAGAGAGGTCCAAAAAGTGACATAGGCAACAGCGGGAAAGGAGCGCTTTATCTCCAGCTATGGCGTTGTCTCCAGCCCCTCCTCCGCCTCCGGTGCGCGCGGCAGGGGCGGCAGGGCCGGCGGCGGCAGCACCTCCAGAGCAGCAGGATTCGGTGCGGTTTCCGGGCCGATCAGGTCCACGGCCGTGCGTTGCATCACCAGCCGGAAGCGCAGCGGTGCCTGGCTTTTGTTGATGAACTCCTGCACGGCGGCCACCTGGGTGGCCGTGGGCAGGGACGGATCGGTCACGCGCACCCGGGCCCTGATCAGCGGAGGGTTCTGCTGCCAGTCGATGCTCAGGCCCACCATGTCGATGGCGGGATCGCGACCGAGGGTGATGGTGCTGCTGCGCAACCGCTGCTCAATGGCCACCTCCAACTGCTGGGCCTTGTTCTCCTGCCGGGTCTGGTTCACCAGGCGGAAGAAGCTGCTGCCCAGGGGGATCACCAGCAGGGCGGTGAGCACCACGCTGGTGAGGCCCAGGCGGCTGTGGAACAGCCGCCGCCGATACACCGTCTCCAGCGTTCCGAGCGACGCCATCGCCCCCACCATGATCCCCAGCAGGTTGGTGGCGAACAGCAGCAGCGCCCCGTAGGCCTGCATCCAGTGGGAGGAGGCCAGCAGGATCCCCACCACGCACATCGGCGGCACCAGGGCCACGGCAATGGCCAGGCCGGCCAGGGCCGAGATCGCGTCCTTGCGCAACTTGGCGTACATCGCCACCGCCCCGGCCACCAGGGCCACGCCCAGATCCAGCAGGTTGGGACTGGTGCGGTTCATCACCTCGCTGCCGAAGCTGGGGAAGGCCACCAGGTGGCCCACCGCCATCGCCAGCAGGACGCAGATCACCACCCCCAGCAGCAGGGTGCGCAGGGCCCGCAGGAACATCGGCAGCCGCCCCCGCAGGATCTCGAAGGCCATCGCCTGCAACGGCATGATCCACGGGGCGACCACCATGGCGCCGATCACCACCCCGGGGCTGTTGGCCAGCAGGCCCAGGCTGGCGATCAGGGTGGCCCCCACCGTGAGCACCACGAACACCTGGCTGAAGCTGGCGTCGTGCTCGAACTCCTGCTGCAGCGCAGCCAGCCGACCATCATCGGGCAGGGCGGAGGGGGCGTGCATGGCTGGGGCGCTCGGGCGGATCGCACCCCATCCTGCTGCTCCGGCCGGGTACCTTCAGTGGCCATGAGCAGACCATCGCCTGTCCCATGACCCGGTGCCGGCCCGCCCGGAGGTGGCTCCATCTCGCCGTGCTCCTGCTGGTGGCCGTGGGGCTGCCGGAACCGTTGACGCGGGCCGCCCGGGCGGACAACTGGTCGTACCAGCGCCTGGTGGAGGCCTTCGAGCAGCGCAGCTTCAGCGTGCTCGGCAGCCATCCCCGCTGTGCCGAGCGGGGCCTGTACGGGCTCTACCTGCGCGAGAGCCGGCGGATCGTGGTCTGCCCCCGCGGCAACCTCAACGACACCCTGCTGCACGAGGGCTGGCACGCGGTCCAGTCCCGCTGTCTGCGGGGACGGCCCCACCTGGGCGAGGAGGAACTGCGGCGGGGCCTGAGCCGACGCGACCGGCACGACCTGGCCCGGCTCTACGGCGAAGGCCGCTGGCAGCGGGAAGCGGAAGCCCGGGTCATGGCCCGCCGGGATCCCGCCGCTTACTTGCGCCTCGTGGACGAGCTCTGCGCGGCATCCGCCCCACCCACTCCGGCGCCTCTGGAGGGCACGCCCCAGGGCCAGGCGAAGAAGCGCACCGGCTCCTAGCGGGCGATCGACATCCGCCAGCCCCGGATTGCCAGGGCGGCCAGCTCAGGGGCAGGGCCCGCTTCCCCTCCTGCTCCAGCAGGGCCAGCACCGGCCCCCGTCGACAACGGCAGAGAGCCCGGCGAGCATGGGGGCTCGTCCCACGCCACCCGCCCCGGATCCATGGACAGCGTCGACGGCAAGATCATCGTGGGCAGTGAGGAGTGGTGCAGCTTCCCGGACGCCGGGCTGCCGGCGATCAAGGCCCGCGTCGATTCCGGCGCCGCCACCTCCGCCCTCCACGCCACCAACATCGTGGCCTTCGACCGCGATGGGCAGCCCTGGGTGAGCTTCGAGGTGCACCCGCTCCAGGGGGACCGGGCGCTGGTGGTGCGCCATGAGGCCCCCGTGGTGGCCAAGCGGGACGTGCGCAACACCAGCGGCGTCCCGGAGAGCCGCTACGTGATCCGGGAGCGCCTGGTGCTGGGTGAACAGAGCTGGGAGGTGGAACTCACGCTGGCCAACCGCGATGCCATGGGCTACCGGATGCTGCTCGGCCGTCAGGCCATGGTGGGCCGGATCCTGGTGGATCCGGAGGGCCGCCACCATCTGCGCAGCCTCAGCGATGAGGAGAGCCGGGCCCTCTATTCCCATGCCCGCAAGCGTGACGACGGCCTGCGGATCGTGTTGCTGGCCAGCAACCCCGATCTCTACAGCAACCGTCGCCTGATCGAGGCCGGCGAGGAACGGGGCCACCACATGCAGTTCCTCAACATCCGCCAGTGCTACATCCGCCTGGACCCCCGCAACCCCGAGGTCCACTACCGCGGCGGCGACGTGCTCGGCACGGTCGATGCCGTCATCCCGCGCATCCGTCCCAGCGTCACCTTCTACGGCTGTGCCGTGACCCGGCAGTTCGAATCGATGGGGGTGCCGTCCCTCAACAGTGCCCAGGCGATCACCGTCTCCCGCGACAAGCTCTTCGCTTCCCAGGAGTTCGTCCGCGCCGGGCTCAACACCCCGGTCACCGGATTCGCCGATTCCCCGCTCGACACCGTGGACCTGATCCGGATGGTGGGCGGCGCTCCCCTGATTGTGAAGCTGCTGGAAGGTGCCCAGGGCAAGGGCGTCGTCCTGGCCGAAACCCAGAAGGCGGCGGAAAGCGTCATCAATGCCCTCCAGAGCCTCGACGCCAACCTGCTGGTGCAGGAGTTCATCAAGGAGGCCGGGGGCACGGATCTGCGCTGCTTCGTCGTCGGCGGCAAGGTGGTGGCCGCGATCGAGCGCCGGGCCGCCGAGGGGGAGTTCCGGGCCAACCTGCACCAGGGGGGATCGGCCCGGATGGTGCAACTCGATGCCCCCGAGAAACAGATGGCCATCAAGGCCTGCAAGGCCCTCGGGCTCGACGTGGCCGGCGTCGACATCCTCCGCTCCCACCGCGGGCCCCTGCTGCTGGAGGTGAACTCCAGTCCCGGTCTTGAGGGGATCGAAGCGGCCACCGGCCTGGATCTGGCCGGCAAGATCATCCAGAACCTGGAACGCAAGCTCGGCTGGGGCCGCCCCGCCGGCCAGGAGGCCGCAACGGAGGCCCAGCCCCTGACACCGGCGTGAGCGCCCCTGCATCGGCCTACCTGGAGCTGGAGGCCGTCGAGACCTGGCTGGGCCCGCGCCGGGTGTTCGACGATCTCTCCCTGCGCCTGCACCGCGGCGAGCACACCGTGGTGCTGGGCCCCAACGGCTCCGGCAAGAGCTCGCTGGTGAAGCTGCTCAGCCGCGAGCTCTACCCCGTGGTCAAGCCGGGCTCCTCCCTGCGGATCTTCGGCAGCGAAACGGTGAACCTCTGGGAACTGCGCGGCCGCATCGGCCTGGTGTCCCAGGATCTGCAGGCCGCCTACGGGGGCCGGGCGCCTGCCGCCGATGTGGTGCTCTCCGGCTTCTTCGGCTCGGTGGGCATCGGCCGCAGCCAGGTGGCTTCCACCGCCCAGCATCGGCGCGCGGCGGCGTTGATGGCGCAGTTGGGGCTGGCCGACCTGGCAGAGCGCCCCTACGGCCAGCTCTCCGACGGGCAGCGGCGGCGCCTGCTGCTGGCCCGCGCCCTGGTGCACGGGCCCGAGGTGCTGGTGCTGGATGAACCCACCAACGGGCTCGACCTGAAGGCGAAACACCAGTTGCTGGCGATCCTGCGCGAGCTGGCCCGCGCCGGCACCACCCTGCTGCTGGTGACCCACCAGATCGAGACGATCCTGCCCGAGATCAGCCGTTGCGTGCTGCTGCGCGAGGGGAAGGTGGTGGGCGACGGCCCCGCGGCCCAGTTGCTGCGGGATGCCCCCCTCAGCGCCCTGTTCGCCACCCCCCTGCGGGTGTGCGAGGCGAACGGTTACCGCCAGGTGTTGCCGGCGGGCTGAGCCGCCATCATTCGGGACATGTGCCGTGGCTTCCGGGTGCCCCGTCTGATCCGACTGCTGCTGGCCTTCCTGACCGCCTGTCTGCTGCCGCTGATGGGCCTGTCAACGGCAGCGCTGTCAGCTGCTCAGGTGCCTCCGCCGTCCTCCACGGGCCTCAACACCTACGTGCCCCTGGAGAGCCAACCCTTCCACGGCCAGCTGCTGGATCTGAAGCAGCAATGGACGGATGCGCCCCTCAACCAGGTGGTGGGGGACAGCCCGCGGGCCACCCTGCTCAACTTCTATGTGGTGATGGCCCAGGTGAGCCGCGATATCGCACGGATCGAGGCCAAGGCTGAGGCGACCCCCGGGCTGTTGTTGTCCAGCGCCTTGCGTCACGAACTGGCGCTGATCAACAGCTACTTCGAGGAGGCGGTGAAGGCCCTGGATGTCTCAGAGATTCCCCAGAGCATCCGGGCGGATTTCGCAGATGAATATGCCCTCAAGCTCAAGGTGATTCTCGATTACGTCTTCACCCACAGCCGCAAGCCTTTCGAGATTCCTGATGCGGCCGGGATGAAGGCCCTGAACGATGGACGGGTGAACCCCAGCGCCAGCTGGACCATCCCCGGCACCTCCATCACCCTCACGGATGAGGGGACAGAAGGGGGCCGGGATCGTGGCTACCGGTTCTCCGCCTTCACGGTGGCCCAGATCCCCAGCCTTTACGAAGAGATCAAGAATCAGCGGGCGTCTTCCACGGGCGAATCCAGCCTGCTGACGCCAGCGATCTATGACGGCTTCAGCCTCAGGCCCGGCCACATCCTGCCGCCCAAGTGGTATCTGAGCATTCCCGCTGGCTTCCGTCGCCGCGTGCTGGAGGCCCATCTCTGGGACCAGACCCTGTTCCAGATCGTGTTGGGCCTGTTGGCCCTGACGGCCTTCGCCCTCGTTCAGTTCCGGCTGGTGCTGGCCCTGCTGGCCACTTACCGGATGACCGAACGGGCCGCCAGCCAACCACCCACACCCCTGGCGATCTGGCGCGTCGACAACATCGCCTGGCACCGGGTGCTGCTGGCGGTGGTGGCCCTGCCCATCACCCGGCTGGTGGAACTGCTGCTGGACCACTACGTCAACGTCACCGGCCTGCCCCTGCAGGTGCTGATGTACCTGCTCTACACGCTCTACTTCTGCTGGGCGGGCTTGTTCAGCTTCTTCCTGATGGAGGCCCTCGGCCGCAGCTTGGCGGAATGGGTCACGATTCTGCGCGGCCGGCGCAACGCCCTGCAGCTGAGCCGCGTCAGCAATCTGGTGATGCCGGTCTGCCGGGTGCTGGGGGCCATCATCGGCGTCTCCCTGATGTACCGGCTGCTGATCCTGCTGGGCCTGCCGGGCTCCACCGTGCTGGCCTTCTCCGCCGTGCCCGGCCTGGCCATCGGCCTCGGGGCTTCCAAGCTGCTGGGCAACCTGTTCGCCGGTCTGTCGATCCAGACCGACCGTCCGCTGCGGGTGGGGGAGTTCTGCCGCATCGGCAGCAATCTGGGCTATGTCACCAAGATCGGCCTGCGCTCCCTGGAGCTGCAGACCCATGAAAGTCGCGTCACGATCCCCAATTCGGTCGTCGATGAGGAGACGATCGTCAACTATTCCCTGCGCTCGGATCAGGCGCAGGATGCGGTGCAGCATGTCTTCGAGCTGCACCTGCCCCTGCCGCCCGAGCTCACCCCCGACCAGCTGGACGACCTGGTGCATTACGGCCGCCTGCACCTCACCGAGCTGCCGGGTCTGTCCGCCGCCCAGGTGTTCCTCGACCAGGCCCCTGGCGATGGGGAGTTGCTGCTGCGCTGTTGCGGGCAGATTCATGCCCCCAACTGGACCGATTACCTCACCCTGCGGGAAGCGATCCTGCTGCGGTTGCGGCAGCTCCTGGATCAGGTGATCCGCTCCCGCATGGTGATCGGCGTGGCCTACGACACCACCCAGGAGCAACTGCAACGCATCCCGGACCTGATCGCCTCCCTGTTCGAGGCCGAACCCCTGGCCACCTTCCGGGCCTGTCGCCTGATGGCCATCAGCGACTTCAGCTACGACTTCACCTACGACTACCGCTCCTCCCAGCCCACCTACGCGGCGTTCAAGGATGAGGTGGCCCGCCTCAACCGCGCCCTGCTGGCCCTGTTCGCCGCTGAAGGGATCGCGATCCCCTACCCCACCCAGGCGGAGGTCCAGCTCGATGCCTGACCTGACGCTCCAGACCCTGGCGGGCTGCGGCCTGGTGATCGGTGCCTATCCGCGCTTCCGCTACGACGCCCGTGGCGGCGGGGGCGTGGGGAGGCTCAGCGACGGGGACAGCACCGGTTCGCAGCGGCTCCGCTTCGACCCCGACGTCTTGCACATCCCTCCGCTCCACTGGCGCACCACCCGGTTCCTGGGTCTGCCGTTGCCCCCGGGGCTGGTGATCACGATCCACCCCCAACGGTTCGACGGCAGCCTCGATGGCGCCACCGGCGCGATGGCGCTGCGCTTCTGCGCCCGCTTCCGCTTCGCCATCGGCTCCCTCTATCGGGCACCGGATCTGATCGTCGACACGACGCTCAGCACCGGTCCGGTGCAGGGTCGCCGCCACCAGGCCACGGGCCAGCCCCTCGACGGCGATGGCCAGGCGCAGCTGGTGGGGGTGGCCACCATCGCCCCCAGTGGCGATCCGTTTCTCGACCGGTTCCTGGGTCTGCCCGATGAGGCCCTGGCGCTGCTGCGCTGCCGGTTCGGTCCGCTGGCGCCGGCGGGCCAAGACTTACCTTGACCCCCTCGACGCCTGCTCCCGCCATGCATCCCCTGCCGTTGCATCTCGGAGCGGGCAGTGATCTGCGCGCCAGCCTCGAGCAGCTGGGGACCCAGGCAGGCGCCTCCGGGTTCGTGCTGGGGGTGGTGGGCGACCTCTCCCAGGCGGCCTTCCAGTGCCCGGGCCAGGACGAGCCCACCGTGCTTCAGGGTCACCTGGAGATCATCACCCTGCAGGGCACCGTGGCGCCCCAGGGGGTGCACCTGCACCTGAGCCTGTCCGATGGCGAGTGCCAGGTGTGGGGCGGCCACCTCGAACACGGCAGCCTGGTGCTCAGGGGCGCCGACCTGCTGGTGGGCTTCCTGCCCACGGCCGCGCCCCCGGAGCCAGCGGCCGCGGCGGCCGCCCCCGCCCAGCCGCGGGTGGCGATCGCCGTGCGCAGCGGCTGCCCCTTTTCGGCCCGGGCCCTGCGCATGCTGCGCACCCTCGGCATCCCCCACGTGGTGCAGCTGGCCGACGACGAGGACGTCCGTCAGCAGGTCGCTGAACGCAGCGGCCGCGGCTCCATGCCCCAGGTGTTCATCGATGGCCAGCCCATCGGCGGCTACGACGCCCTGGCTGATCTGCACGGCCGCGGCGCCCTCGACCACCTGCGCTGAGGGTGCACCCGCCTAGCGGGTCAGCTCCGGAAACTGCGTCTTCAACCGGGCCACCTTCGGCTGGTCGTGGAACACGACGTAGGGATGGGCGGGGTTGCGGGCGACGAAGTCCTGGTGGTAGGCCTCGGCGGGGGTGAAGCCGCGCCAGTCCTCCACCGTGGTGACGATCGGCCGCGGCAGGGCGCCGGCGCGGTTCAGCTGGGCGATGTAAGCCGTGGCCACCCGGCGCTGCTCCGGGTCGGTGGGGACGATCGCCGAGCGGTACTGGGAGCCCACATCCGGACCCTGGCGGTTCAGCTGGGTGGGGTCGTGGGCGACGGCGAAGAACACCTGCAGTAGCTGGCCGTAGCTCACCCGGGCCGGGTCGTAGGTGATGCGGATGCCCTCGGCGTGGCCGGTGTCGCCGCCACTCACGCGGTCGTAGGCGGCGGTGGCCGGGCTGCCGCCGGTGTAGCCGTTCACCACCTCGGTGACGCCGTTGAGGTGCTCGAACACCGCCTCCATGCCCCAGAAACAACCGCCGGCCAGGACCGCCGTGGCGGGCGGACCGGCCGCCAGGGTGAGCCCGGTGGCGGGATCGGGCAGGCTGGCCGCCGCGGCGCTGGAGGCCCCCAGGCGGGGCAGAAGGCCCGCCGCGATCAGCGGCAATGCCAGCAGGCTGACGGCCAGGGCCGAGAGGGCGCTGGCTGTGGTGAGGCGCGGCGACAGTCGCATTGGCCGAAACGCGGTGGATGGTTGGACTACCGGCCAGGACCCCCAGCGGATTTCCCCGTAAGGTCGATCAGAGCGAAGGAACCTCCATGGCAGCCCGCCTCGCGATCGGCCCGGTGGACGTCAGTCCCGAGGTGCGCGAGTGGGTGGATCGTGAAACGCTGCAGCGCCTGGTGGCCCGCCACCGCCGCGGCGACTGGGGCGTGGTGGATGCCCGCGATGCCCGGGACAACACCATCGCGGCCTACCGCCAGCAGGGTTCGCTGCGCAGCGTCTTCGACCTCGGCCAGGGCCTGCAGGTGTGGATCCTCACCCATGATCTTGGCACCGACCGGCTGCACACCCTGGTGCTGCTGCCGAGTGACGAATAGAGCCTTGATGGATAGGTTGGGCGATCTTCCGTATGCATACCATGCACGACTCGCCAGCCCTGATCAGATGAAACGGGCCTGACTTGTCAGGCTGCTGATGACAATCAGGCTTCACGTCCATCGGCAGGCAGTTCTTGCTAATCGCCTGCGCTGGAGCTTCACCCCCATCCATCCCCGGCGCCAGACCTGGGAAAGCTTGGCTGTTCTCCAGTGCCCCTTATGTACATGATGGCACAGTCTTCATAATTTCTTCCGTCAGCATGTGTTGCCTTGCCTCTGGACGGGGGGTGGGATGCCGTAGATGTGGTCACCAGGTTGTTGGGAGGTGAAGAATTGATCGAGCTTCGGCAGCCCAGGCGTCAGTCTCCGTCCAGGCTTCAGGGTCCGCCGACCCAATCGTCTGAGGTGCTCACTGGCGAGCCAGGCTCGGCGGCGCTGGGGTGGTCTCCGGCCGACGAGCTGGACGCCCTTGAGACCGTCTGGGAAAGCCTCTGTCAGGACGCCACCAGCCCGGGAGCTCCCCTGCAGCTGCCGAGCCTTCCCAGCCCAGGCCTGGCCCGTGGGGGTGCCCAGCGCCCCCTTCGCCAGCGGAATCGCCTCGCCGGCGCCAACGGGCGGCTGGTCTCCTGAGCTTTTCTTCGCTTTTCTCAATTCTTCGTGGTGAAGGAATGTATGGATCTTTCGCCAGGCGCTTAGCGCTGTAACGATCTTGGTTTCTTCGCTCCGAATCGGGTAAGACTCGCGGCTTGACATCGTCGACGGGCAGCCCTTCCGGAGAAAACGATTCTGTCGTGCGTCTGCACCGGTTTCCGCCAGAAGCCGCCAGCTCCCCTGCCCATGGCGATGTTCTTCCCTCTGCCCTTTGCGTTGTTTTTCCCATGGCCCTGGTCCAAGCCCCTTCCCTTGGCATCGAGCGTTTCGCGGATGATCGCAACAAGGAGAACTGGTCGAAGGCATCGCCGCAGGATCGTGATGGCATCATCCGGCTGGTGTATCAGCAGGTGCTGGGCCAGCAGTATGTGATGCAGAACGAGCGCCTTGCCGGTGCCGAATCCCTGTTCAGAAACGGCTATCTCACCGTGCAGGAATTCGTACGCACCCTCGCGAAAAGCGGACTCTATCGCGCCCGTTTCTTCGAATCCTGCAATCCCTACCGCTTCATTGAGCTCAACCACAAGCATCTCCTGGGCCGTGCTCCCCACAACAAGGCCGAGATGCTGCATCACTTCACGATCCTGCAGGAGCAGGGCTACGACGCCGAGATCGATTCCTACATCGACAGCCCCGAGTACCAGGAGCGCTTCGGCTCCGATGTGGTGCCCTACCTCCACGGCTGGGACTATTCCGCCGGCCACCAGGGTCAGCAGTTCTCCTGGCTGATGCAGTTGGCCGGTGGAGCGGCCGCCTCGGTGAAGGGTGACAGCGCCGGCACCCGCTTCAAGCTGGGCAGGGCCCTGCACCAGGACCGGGCGGTGACGGTGTCGGTCAGGCGTCCTCGCTTCAGCGGTGAATCCTTCTTCCAGGCCAACCTGGGCCAGGGGGGCGCCAGCGTGGATGGCCCGGTCCCCCGGAACGGCCAGCCCAGCGATGCCTCCCGTGGCCACCGGGCGGAGGCCCTGGTGGTGTCGGCCGGCGTGCGTGGCACCAGCGGCTCCAGTGGCCGGGTGGCCACCATCACCGCCACCGGGCTGGTGAACAACGCCGTGGTGCGCAGCGGTGCCTACGTGATGCGGGTGCCCTACAGCCGCATGAATGAGGCCCTGCAGCGGGTGCAGCGTCTCGGTGGCCGGGTGGTGCGCGTCAGCGTCAACTGAGTCAGCGCCCGGGGGGGTCAGGGCCGCAGGTCCACCCCCCTCCGGGCCAGAAGCTGGCGGCAGGCCATCAGGGCCGAAAGGCTCACCCCGGCGGTGCCTTCGCCGGGGTGGATGGCATCGCCGCAGAGCCACAGGCCCGGCATGGGGGTGCGGCTGGCCAGGCCGAAGGGGCCGAAGCGGCTGGGGTGCTGGCCCAGGCCGCCCACGTAGCCCCAGGGCCGGCCGGTCCAGCCGGCAAAGCCCCGGGGGGTGGCCAGCTCCCCGTGCAGCCAGTTGGCGGGCCCCACCCCCAGCAACGGCTCCAGGCCGACCTGGATCGCGGCCATCGCCCGCTGCTTGCGGGCCTGATAGGCGGCCTCCTCCATGCCGAACCAGGGACGGGCCGGGGTGAACAGGCTGGCGATCACCGTGGCCCGCCCGGCGGGAGCCCGGCCATCCCCCTCCTGGCTCACCGAGACGAACAGGGAGCCCGGTTCTTTGGCCGCCAGCTGCAGATGGCTGGGGCACCCCGGCGGCAGCTTGTGCCGTTCGACGGCCCCGTAGAACACCTGGGCCCCGCTGGGTTCGTGCAGGGTCTCGAGGCGGCGGCGATAGCCGGCCGGCAGGGCGGCCCCCAGCAGGGCCGGCAGGGTCTGGGGGGGCAGGCTGACCACCACCTCGTCGGCCGCCAGGGTGAAGTTCGCCTCCGGGGCACCGGAGTCGCCGGTGCGAGCCGTCAGGCGCCGGCCCTTGATCTGCCAGTGCTCGCCCGGCCGGCCAGGCGGCTCCAGCCGATCGACGCGGTGCCGCAGCCGCAAGCGACCGCCCTGCTGTGCCAGGGCCTGCTCGAGGCTGTCGCTGAGGGACTGCATCGAGCCCTCCAGGTGCCAGAGCCCCAGCGGTTCCTGCACCATCGCCAGCACGGTGGCCCCGTACAGCGCGGCCGTGCGATCGGCGGGCTCCTGGGAATAGAGCTTCAGTTGCAGGTCGAGGAAGCGCCGTAATCGGCCATCGGCGGCGCAGCCTGTGATGCGCTGCAGGTCGGCCACCGTGGCGGTGGTGAGCAGGCCGCTGGCCAGCGTGCCTGGCCCCACCGCCCCCAGCAGCTGACCCAGATCCCACCAGGAGCGGGGCGGCAGCACCGGATCCTGCGAGGCGAAAGCCCAGTTGGCCCGGTGGACGGCATCGCAGAGGGCCCAGAAGCGGCCACTGCCGGGGAACTGCCTCAGCCGTTCCTGGCGCCAGCGCTCCGGGTCGCGCCAGATCGATACCGGTGGACGGCCATCGCCCAGATCCACCACGCAGCCGGGGTCCAGCGGCACGGCCGCCGGCTGTTCCACCCCCAGATGGTGGAACAGCCGCGCGTGGATGCCGGCGGGGTGGCCCGCACCCCCTGCCTCCAGCCCCGCCACCTGGGTGGCCCCCACGTCGAACACGTAGGGCCCGCGACGGAAGGTGCCGGCACAGCCGCCGCTCTGGCGATGGGCTTCGAGCAGCTCCACCTGGAGTCCTTGCTTCGCCAGCAGTGCGGCCGCCGTCAGGCCGGCGATGCCGGCGCCCACCACCACCACATCCGCCCTGGGCCTGTCGCTGGGGTTCAACGCTGTCGAACAGCTGCAATCTGGATGGTGGCAGGGCCGGCGCTGCAGGCGTGGATGGGGCCTGGCAGGCAGGCACTTGAGGGATTCCACGGGCGCTCTGCGAGGCTCCCTTCATGCCGCGGACAGAGGCCATGGTCGCCGCCGATAACCTTGCCTCCTGGGTGAACGAGCGACTGGGGGTCGAGCTCGTGGATCGGCGTCCCCTGGCAGGCGGCTGCATCCACAGCTCCTGGCGTCTGGAACTGGCCGATGGCCGCCGGCTGTTCGCCAAGACCAACGGGGCCGACTCGTTGCCGCTCCTGGAAACCGAAGCCGAGGGTCTCCAGGCCCTAGCGGTGGCGGCCGGCGGGGCGGGGCCGCTCGTGCCCGTTCCCCTGGCCTGCGGCGTGGCGGGAGCCTCGTCCGTGCTGGTGCTCCCCTGGCTCGATCTGGAGAGCGGCCGATCCGCTGCCCATGGGCCGCAGTGGCGCCGCCTGGGGGCCGCCCTGGCGGGCCTGCACCGGCACAGCCTCACGCTCCCCTGCACGGCGGAGGATCGGGTCGGGACGGCCTTCGGCTGGCCCCGCGACAACGTCATCGGGGCCTTTCCCCAGCGCAACGGCTGGGAGGGGATCTGGGGGCGGTTCTTCGTGGAGCGGCGCCTGGCCCCCCAGCTGGAGCACTTGGCCCGCAGCGGTACCCCCCTGCGGCAGGCCCAATCGCTGTTGGAGCGCGCCGGTCAGTGGCTGCACAACCACCATCCCGATCCCTGCCTGGTGCACGGTGATCTCTGGAGCGGCAACGCCGCCATCACCACCAGCGGCCAGGGGGCGATCTTCGATCCGGCGGTCTACCGGGGTGACCGGGAGGTGGACCTGGCCATGGCGCGGCTGTTCGGTGGCTTTCCGGAGGCGTTCTTCGCTGGCTATGAAGCGGCCTGGCCCTTGCCGTCAGGCCACCGCTTCCGCCGCGATCTGTACAACCTCTATCACCTGCTCAACCACGCCAACCTCTTCGGCGGCAGCTACCTGGGCCAATCCCAGGCCCGCATCGATGCCCTCCTGGCCCCAGGGGCGGACCGGGAGAGGGGGTGATGCTGCTGGGGCGTCAGCTCAGGTATTCCTTGCGCAGGGTCTGGATTTTTGCCATCACGGACGAGCGCTTCTCACCCGTGGTGAGGTTGTGCCAGCTCCAGTTGCCCACCACCACGAGTCCGAGCAGCTCCAGCAGGCCCGGCACGATCGGCAGCAGGTTGATGGTGTCCAGCACGCCCTTGATCAGGATCTGGGCCACGATCACGGCCAGCAGCACGCCGGAGGCTTTGCCGATGCGGCCCACCTGGCTCCAGTCCACCTTGTCGAGGGTTTCGTTGACCTTGCCGATCACCTCGCTGTAGCGCTCAGTGAAATCCACCTCGGCGGCGCTGCTGGGGGTGGTGTCGTCCTGGGTGGTCTCCTTCACCTCGGTCGTGCTGTCGATCATGGAAGGAGAGGTCCCCTGACGGAATGATGCATAACGTACCGGTGTGAACCAACAGACGCCAGCGGAACTTGGCATCGGTCGTCAGGCGCTGACGCTGCTGGAAGCCGTCCTGGAGGCGGCCGCCCCCGACGAGGGCTGTGCCCTGCTGCTAGGAAGCCGGGATCCCTGGTGCGTCCGGCGCGTCTGGCCCTGCCTCAACGTCTGGGAGCCTGCCGCCGAGCGCCGCCGCCGCTTCGCCCTCGATCCGCGCGAGCAGTTGCTGGCCCAGAAGTGGGCCCGCTCCCAGGGGCTGACGGTGCTGGGATCCGCCCACAGCCATCCGCTCTCAGAGCCCGTGCCTTCGGCACTGGATCGCTCGCTGGCCTTCGCTCCTACGTTGATGCTCATCCTGGGCCAGGCCGATGGCCCCGCCCCGTCGGCGGCCACCGAGGTGGAGCCCCGTTCCCTGGCCTGCTGGTGGTTGCCGGAGCAGGGCGGCCCGCGGCGGTTGGCGTGGAGAATGGTCGATTAGTGCGTCGTGGGTCTCCACCGCCATGCTTCCTCCCGACACCAGCGCCGTCCAGCTCAGCCCCGATGAGGTGGTGCGCTTCTCCCGCCACCTGATCCTGCCGGAGATCGGCATGGAGGGGCAGAAGCGGCTCAAGGCGGCCTCGGTGCTCTGCGTCGGCACCGGCGGACTCGGGTCGCCCCTGCTGCTGTATCTGGCCGCCGCGGGTGTGGGCCGGCTCGGCATCGTCGATTTCGACGTGGTGGACCACAGCAACCTGCAGCGCCAGGTGATCCATGGCACCAGCTGGGTGGGCAAGCCCAAGATCGAATCGGCCAAAGCCCGGATCCACGAGATCAATCCCCACTGCCAGGTGGATCTCTACGAAACGGCCCTCACCAGCGAGAACGCCCTCGAGATCATTGCCGGCTACGACATCGTCTGCGACGGCACCGACAATTTCCCCACCCGCTACCTGGTCAACGACGCCTGCGTGCTGCTGGGCAAGCCGAACGTCTACGGCTCCATCTTCCGCTTCGAGGGCCAGGCCACGGTCTTCAACTTCGAGGGGGGCCCCAACTACCGGGATCTCTTCCCCGAACCGCCGCCGCCGGGGATGGTTCCCTCTTGCGCCGAAGGGGGTGTGGTGGGGGTGCTGCCCGGAATCATCGGCGTGATCCAGGCCACCGAAACGGTCAAGCTGATCACCGGCATCGGCACCAGCCTCAGCGGCCGCCTGCTGCTCTTCGATGCCCTCAAGATGAGCTTCCGGGAGCTGAAGCTGCGCCCCAATCCGGAGCGCCCCGTGATCGAGGCGCTGATCGATTACCAGGAGTTCTGCGGCGTGGGCGGTTCGGCCCCCGGCCAGGAGGAGGCGGGCAGCGTGGCCACCATCACTGTGTCCGAACTCAAGACCCTGCTCGACGGCCCGCACGACGATCTGCTCCTGCTCGACGTGCGCAATCCACCGGAAGCCGAGATCGCGGTGATCCCCGGCGCCGTGCTGGTGCCCCTTGATCGCATCGAGAGCGGCGAGGCGATCGAGGAGGTGCGCCGCCTGGCCAACGGCAAGCGGCTCTATGTCCACTGCAAGCTCGGCGGCCGTTCCGCCAAGGCCCTGATCGCCCTCGGCCGCCACGGCATCGAGGGGGTGAACGTGCAGGGTGGCATCGACGCCTGGAGCCAGGAGGTGGATCCTGACGTCCCTCGCTACTGAGCCCCTCACCCCGGCCAGAAGGCGCTGGCTGGAGCGGCGGCGTCAGGAAGCCCGGCGCCTGATCGCCCTCGAGAAGCGCTTCGTGCCGCTGCTGCTCTCGGCCCTGCTGCCGATCCTGGTGATGCCCATCACGGCGACGCGGGGCTGGCCGGCCAACCTTCTCCTGGCCCTGGTTTTCAATCTGCTGATCCTGCAGTCGATCCTCACCCTGCCGGTGATCGCCGGGGTGTCCTACGCCCGGCTGCGCCAGGAGATCTTCCGCTGGGTCGGGATGGTGGGCGGCCTTGGGCTCTGGGTGCCGGTGCTCATGGGCACCTGGCCCGGCGGTGTGTTCCGCGCCGTGGAGATGGTGCTGCTGAGCCTGTTCTTCCTGGCCACCTCCATGCGGCTGGTGCGCCTGCTGGCCAGGGTGCCCCGGGTCAATGTGCAGGTGATGGCCGGCGCCGCCGCGGGCTACCTGCATCTGGGCCTCACCGGCGGGGTGCTCGCCACGGCCACCCAGGTGCTCGTGCCCGGCAGCTTCAGCCTCGGGGCGGCCGCCAGCAACCAGTTGCTGCTCGACCGGCTCACTTACTTCAGCTTCGTGACCATCGCCGGCGTCGGCTATGGCGATGTGCTGCCGGCCAATGCCGTGGGGGAGCGCTTCGTGATCCTCCTCAGTGTCGCCAGCACCCTCTACGTGGCCCTGCTGGTGGGCCTGCTGCTGGGGCGCTTCATCGCCTCGGAGGAGGTGGAGATGCTTGAGGACGACGCCCTCGGCCTCGATCAGGTGGATGGATCCGGGCAGCCCTGATCGGCAGCCCCCTGAGCGGCAGGTTCAGTAGTCGACGCCGCGTTTGAGATCCACGCCCCGCTCGGCGTAGTGCTTGTGGCACACCATCTCGGAGTGGACGCTGGCCAGATCGAAGTAGGCCGGCCGGCTCTTGCAGCGCCCCGTGATGATCACTTCGGTCTCGGTGGGCTTGCGCAGCAGGGTCTGGACGATCGGCTCCACCGGCAGCAGTTCCAGATCCACGGTGGGGTTGAGTTCGTCGAGGATCACGGTCTTGTAGAGGCCGCTGGCGATCGCGGCCCGGGCGATCTCCCAGGCCCGTTCCGCCTCCACGTAATCGATCGGCTGCTGCTGGCCGCGCCAGACGATGGCGTCGCGGCCCGAGCGCAGGTGATCCACCAGATGGGGGTAGCTCTCCCGCAGGGCGGCGATGGCCGCGTCCTCGGTGTAGCCCGCCCCGCCCTTGAGCCACTGCAGGATCAGCACCCGGTGGCTCTTGTCCTGGCTGATGCCCCGGCCGATGGCCTGCAGGCCCTTGCCCAGGGCGCTGGTGGATTTTCCCTTGCCCTCTCCGGTATAGATCTCCAGGCCTTCAAGCCCCTGCTGGGGCCCGCTGTGGGCCCGCATCTCCGAGTGCAGGTCGGCGAGCTGCACCAGCTGCCGCGGGGCGCCCCGGCCGGTGCAGATCATTTCCATGCCCGCCGGCTTGGTGGCCAGGGTCCGCACCACCTCCTCGGTGTCGAGCAGGCCCAGGTTGAGCACGGGGTTGAGTTCGTCGAGCACCACCACCGAATAGAGGTTGCTGGCAATCGCCCCTTTAGCGATGTCCCAGCCCCGCTGGGCTTCCTGGTGGTCGAAGCGGGTGGCTTCCGCGGCGCTGAAGTAATCACCCCGGCCGGTGCGCACCTGGTCGATCAGGTGGGGAAAGCCCTGCTGCAGGGCTTCGATGGCGCTGTCTTCGTCGTAGGCGCGGCCGGGACCCTTGAGGAACCGCAGCAGCAGCACCCGGGTGCGCTTCTGCTCGCAGATGCCCAGCCCGATGGTGCGCAGCACCACCCCCAGGGCCGCCTGGCTCTTGCCCTTGCCTTCCCCGTCGTAGACGTGCAGCTGGCCATGGGCGCGCTCGTCGCTGCCGGCGGCCGTACGGATGCCGATGCCCCGCCCGGTGCCGCGCTGGGGGGTCTGGGTGCTGCGGGCGGCGGGGGGCATGGGTGGGGGGTGCTGATCCGGATGCTACCCAGCCTTGCCAGGATCTACGCCATGCCCAACCCCGGTCGCCTCCACCTGCTCGAAGCCCTGCCCGCCCCCCTGGAGCGGGGACTGGAGGCGCTCTGCCGGCAGCTCGACGCCTTCCCGCAGGTGGTGGTGGCCTACTCCGGCGGCGTCGACAGCGCCCTGGTGGCTGCCCTGGCCGGCGACCGGCTGGGGGAGAGGGCCCTGGCGATCACCGGTGTTTCACCGGCCCTGGCGCCCCACCTGCGCCGGGAGGCCAGCGACCAGGCCCGCTGGCTGGGCCTGCGCCACCGTGAGCTGCCCACCGCAGAGCTGGCGGACCCCAGCTACACCAGCAACCCGGAGGACCGCTGCTATGCCTGCAAGCGGGAGTTGCATCGTCTGCTGGCCCCGATCGCCGCCGCCGCCGAGGGGGCCCAGGTGCTGGACGGGGTCAACCTCGACGACCTGGGCGATCACCGGCCCGGCATCCGTGCCGCCCGCGAATTCGGTGTGCGCTCGCCCCTGGCCGAGGTCGGCATCGACAAGGCGGGGGTGCGCCAACTGTCCCGGGCCCTGGGCCTGCCCTGGTGGGACAAGCCGGCCCAGCCCTGCCTGGCTTCCCGTTTCCCCTACGGCGAGCCGATTGACGCTCCCCGGCTGGCCCGGGTGGCCGCGGCCGAGGACTGGTTGCGTCAGCGTGGATTCCCCGAACTGCGGGTCCGCAGCCAGGGGGAGACGGCGCGCATTGAAATCCCCGCCGCCGGTTTACCGGCGGCGCTGGAGTGTCTGGCGCAGGGTGAGCTGCGCCCCCAGCTGGTGGAGGCCTTCAGGGCCCTTGGTTTCACCGCCGTGGCCCTGGATCTGGAGGGGCTGGTGAGCGGCAAGCTGAATCGCTCCCTGGGGGGGCGCCGGGACTGACCGACACTCCCCCGGTTGTGCCCTGCCCCGCGCTCAGGCGCTGGCCAGGAGGGGTTCCCTCTGGCTGTCGATCAGGGCCTCGGGCGTCTCGCGGCGGAAGCTGGTGAGCTTGTGCCGGCCGGAGCCCAGCTCCTCCCACAGGACCTGACAGGCCTTCTCGGGCATGGTGTGGTCACCGCAGGTGAACACATCCACGGCCGCATAGCCCGATTCGGGCCAGGTGTGGATGGAGATGTGGGACTCCGCCAGCAACGCCAGGCCCGTGACGCCCTGGGGTTCGA
>Ga0247833_1001856_pt1 | contig 32783 bp, 32 predicted proteins | sample LaCruzMarch2015__7_FD_187117 | JGI IMG/M metagenome (GOLD analysis project Ga0247833, IMG submission 187117) | Freshwater microbial communities from meromictic Lake La Cruz, Castile-La Mancha, Spain - LaCruzMarch2015_8m | ecosystem: Environmental > Aquatic > Freshwater > Lake | place: Spain... | reverse complement strand
CCATAAAGAGTATTGCTTATTGCTCAATAACTAGACAAATTTATAAATTAGGTGGAAATAAAAGCGACTTTCTTATGAAATTTATTTTAAAGGCGTTGGCTCAGCGATTCTCAATTTGGCACTTCTAGCACGAGGATTTTGCTCAACTTCTTCGGGTGAAGCTTCGATGGCTTTTCTAATTACCGATTCCAAAGGTTTTATATCGTTACCAAAAAGGTCTTTTTCAACTTCTCCACTAAATTTTCCGCTGCGAATAAAGTTTTTTACCAAACGGTCTTCAAGCGAATGATAGGCCATCACGACTAAACGCCCTTCGGGAGCAAGCACTTCGGGGGTTTGTTTCAAGAAATCTTCCAAAACTACCATTTCTTCATTCACAACAATACGCAAAGCTTGAAAAACTTGGGCGAAATATTTATTTTCTTTGCCACGAGGAGCGAGTTTCTTCAAAATTCCTTTCAAATCATTTATAGTTTCGATTTTTCGATTGAGTCTTGCCGTATAAATCGTTTGGGCGGCAGTTTTGGCATTTTTTATTTCGCCATACATTCCCAAAATCTTGTGAAGGTCATCAATAGAATATTCGTTTACAATATTTTTGGCTGAAATTGGTGCGTTTTGATTCATACGCATATCCAAATCGGCATCGTATCGAGTAGAAAACCCACGTTCGGGCGTGTCAATTTGATGAGATGATATACCTAAATCGGCCAAAATCCCATCGACTTTTTTTACACCATATAAGCGAAGATATTGCTTGATACTACGAAAATTAGCTTCTACAAAAATTAAATTTTTATCATCTATCTGCTTGGCTTGCTCTTTTGCATCAGCATCTTGGTCGAAAGCATACAATTTACCAGTTGTAAGTTGCTCCAAAATAGCCCGTGAATGTCCACCTCCACCGAAAGTAACATCTACATAAATACCATCAGGTTTAATGTTCAGACCATCGAGACATTCCTTGAGCATAACGGGTGTGTGATAAACTGACATAAACTTTTTTTATATTTACAATGTTGAAATGCAAAAGTACTAAAAAAATCAACGCTGGCAGGGTACAAAACCCAGCCAGCGTTTTTGAACCAAGGAAAACCTTATGAAAACACCTTCAAAATTACTTTTACTCTCGCTTTTAATTTTCTCTCTAAGTGCCTGTAAAACCTCGACCGAGCCTAAAAATGGCAAATGGCGAGCGGTGATTCCGACAAAAGGCGGTGAATTACCTTTCAATTTTGACATTCAAAAAGAAGGTAATGCTTACGCTGTAACGATTTTAAACGGCGAAGAAAAACTAAAAATGGATAAATCATTCATGAAAAATGATTCATTACATATTCCGATAGAATTATTCGATGCCGAAATTATAGCAAAAGTTGACGGTGAAAAAATGAATGGTTACTGGAAAAAAATGCGTTCGGACTTTAGTTTTTTACAGGGAGATTTTACGGCAGAATTTGGCAAAATCTATCGTTTTACTGACAAAACCGATAAACCAGAAACGCTTCTAGCCTCGAAATATAAAGTACTTTTTCGCTCAGAAGACAAAAAGGATTCTACGGTTTCGGTTGGATTATTTTCAAGCAAAGGCAATGAAGTCAGCGGAACATTCTTGACCACAACTGGCGATTATCGTTATCTTTCGGGTAATATCATCGGCGATTCATTGAAACTTTCGTGTTTCGATGGTACACACTTATTTTTATTTAAAGCCAGAATTGATGGCGGAAAACTAATGGGCGGAAGTTTTTGGTCGAGTTTAAATAGTTTCGAATCATGGGAAGGAGTAAAAGATGACAATGCAAAACTACCTGATGAAAAAGAGTTAACTTACTTAAAAGATGGTTACAAAACCATAGATTTTACATTCTTGAACGAACAAGGCAAGAAAATCTCATTGACTGACGAGCGTTATAAAGGAAAAGTGGTGGTGGTTCAAATCATGGGTTCATGGTGTCCGAATTGCATGGACGAAAGCAAGTTTTTAGCTCCTTGGTATGCCAAAAATAAGCAAAAAGGAGTAGAAGTAATAGGTTTAGCTTACGAAAAAAGTACCGAACCCGCTTTTGCTTATCCAAAAATCAAACTTTTGAAAGAACGTTTCGGCATTAATTACGAGGTGCTTTTGGCTGGAACGAATGATAAGGTCGAAGCATCAAAAACACTACCAATGCTCAACCATGTTTTGGGTTTTCCAACTACGATTTTTATTGATAAAAAAGGGCAAGTGCGTGAAATCCACACAGGATTTTCTGGCCCAGGAACAGGCCAATATTACGATGATTTCGTAAGTGATTTCAATCGCTTGGTCGATAAATTGGCTGCTGAATGAAACAATTTTGTTTTGTAAGGGGTTATAAAAATATTACTAAAAAAATTCCCTTTTAGGGGTCAGGGGCTTCAATGACTGAAATTATTGTAGTAAACGAACGCGACGAAGAAATCGGAACTGGTGAAAAGCTATTGATACATCAACAAGGCTTGCTTCATCGTGCTTTTTCAATTTTAGTATTCAACGAAAATAATGAATTATTGATTCATCAGCGAACTTCGCACAAATACCACTCAGGCGATTTGTGGACAAATACTTGTTGTGGACACCCCAACGCCAACGAAGAAATCGGTGCAGCTGCCCATCGCCGTTTGGGTGAAGAAATGGGATTTGATACGCCTTTAGAGTTTCTTTATAAGTTTCAGTACCGTGCAGAGTTTGAAAACGGCTTGGTTGAAAATGAAATTGATAATGTTTTTGTTGGAACATACAATGATTCGTTCATTGTAAACCCAGACGAAGTAGCTGATTATAAATGGGTTCCGCTTGAATATTTACTCGAAGATGTATCGAAAACCCCTCAAAATTACACTGTTTGGTTTAGGAAAATATTAAAAAGTGACAAATTCACGACATTCGTCACTTCTAAATTAATATTGGTTTAGGCACTATTTTTTTGCAATACAATAATTAAAAGATTTTCTTTCGCAGAAGTCTCTTCAAATATTTATTGTATTTTTGTGCTTTATCTATAGCCTTTATTTGCATGAAGAAGCAATTTTTTGTTTGTATTTTACTGCTAATCAGCACAATCTCATTCGCTCAGAAGAAATCTAAGAAAGATTATTTAGTTACTTTAAAGACTAAATATGGCACAATGCACTTAGTACTTTTTGATGATACTCCACTTCACAAGGCCAATTTTATTAAATTAGTCCAGAAAAAATTCTACGATAGCTTACTTTTTCACCGCATTATTGATGGTTTCATGATTCAGGGCGGTGACCCTGAATCAAAAATGGCCCAACCAAATCAACGCCTAGGCGGCGGTGGTGGCAATTTGGAGCGTATTCCGTATGAATTTAAAACTAATCATGTTCATAAAAAAGGTGCGTTAGCGGCTGCTCGCGATAATAATCCCGAAAAAAAATCGAGTGCATGCCAGTTTTATATTGTGCAAGGCAAAAAAATGACTGACGACGAAGTAACGCTTGTTGCCCAACGCAATGGAATGGATTATACAACGCAGCAACGTGCCGAATACATGATTTTGGGCGGAACTCCTCGACTTGATAATAGCTATACTGTTTTTGGCGAAACCATTGATAATCTTGATTTGATTGATACAATTGCCAAACAATCAAAGGACTCCACTGACCGTCCGCAAGAAGACATAAAAATGAGTATTTCAGTTAATAAAATGCGTAAAAAGAAAATCGCTAAGAAATTCGATTATAAATATTAACCCCCATCGACAATTCTATTGTGGCTTCACTCAGGAAACTAAGATTTTTATAAACCAATGAAAAAAATTTTAATTACAGGCTCGAATGGCTTACTTGGTCAAAAACTTGTTGAATTATTGCTGAAGGCTAAAGATATTAAGGTAATTGCTACTGCTCGTGGCGAAAATCGTTTGCCGTTTGCTGAAGGCTACGAATATCACTCAATGGATATTACAAGCCGAGAACAAGTGCATAATGTAGTGGCAAATGTAAAGCCAAATGTGATTATACACACGGCCGCCATGACGAATGTTGACCAGTGCGAGAGCGAAAAAGATGCTTGTTGGTCTCAAAACGTAAGTTCGGTAGAATATTTGATTGAGGCTTGTTCAAAAATTGATTGTTTTCTCCTCCACGTTTCGACTGATTTTATTTTCGATGGAAAATCTGGGCCGTACAAAGAGGATGCCGAAGCAAATCCGATAAGTTTTTATGGTTGGAGTAAATACGCTGCCGAAAAACAGGTTAAAAATAGTAATATCCGTTGGGGAATTGCTCGCACAGTTTTGGTTTATGGAATTGCTCACGACATGAGCCGAACAAATATTATTTTGTGGGTGAAAAAGTCGCTAGAAGACGGTAAAAATATCAAAGTCGTAACTGACCAGTGGCGAACGCCTACTTTGGCCGAAGATTTGGCAAAAGGTTGTGCTTTAATTGCCGAACAAGAAGCCGAAGGTATTTTTAATATTTCGGGTAAAGATTTTTTGACTCCTTACGAAATGGCAATAATGACTGCCGATTATTTCAAACTCGATAAATCGCTGATTTCACAAGCTGATTCTACAACGTTTTCGCAACCAGCCAAACGCCCACCAAGAACAGGTTTTGACTTATCAAAATCACGGCAAGTACTTGGTTATAAACCAGTTAGCTTTACTGAAGGAATTGAAGTATTAGCAGGGCAGATTGGTAAATAAACCTATGAAGCAAAGAATATTTTAGCCTCATATATTTAAGAAGAAACCATATAAAGAATACATTACATGCAATAAATAAACTTGGAACACCTGTTGAGATGTGCCACGTTTATTTTCTACAAATAAAATTTCTTCCAGCGGATATATTCATCAACCACATCCGAAACCATATATCGAATAGATTTTCCTGCCTTGATTGAATTTCGGATAAATGTTGCCGAAATATCAAGTAATGGAGCTTCCACAAATTTTACTTTTGGATGAGTCTTGAAATTATGCTCGGCCGTATTGGGTCTTGGATAAACGTACAGTTCGTAATATTCAAGAATCTTATCATAGTTTTTCCAGTTTTCAAATTGCACCAAATTATCTTCACCCATGATTAGCTTAAACTCGTGGTTGGGGTGGCGTTCGGATAGCTTCGTTAGTGTATCAATTGTATAACTTGGCTTCGGCATTTGAAACTCAATATCATTGGCTTTCAGTTTATAATTATCCGAAATTGATTTTTCGACCATCGTCAGTCGGTCGAATTCATGCAGTAAACTTTTATTTTTCTTGAACGGATTTTGCGGCGAAACAATAAACCAAACCTGCTCCAAATCAGTGCAATTGGCCATTGTATTCGCAATAATCAAATGACCAACATGAATGGGGTTGAACGAACCAAAAAACAAACCTATTTTCATAATTTTATTTATCTGCCCCAAAAATACCAAATATTACAATTTGATTGGGCAAAATTAGGAATAAAAGAATAATTTTGTCAAATTTTAAAAAATATAGCAATCTATATGAAAATTACTATCACAGGAGATTTAGGGAGTGGAAAAAGTACAATTGCTAAGATTTTATCTGAAGAACTTAATCTTAAATACCTTTCAACTGGTGCGATTCAGAGAGAAATTGCTCACCGCTATGGCATGACAACTCTCGAGCTAAACAATCTGGCCGACACAAATAAAGACATAGATAAAGAAATTGATGATAACCTACGAGCCTTAAATACTTTAGATAAAAACTTTGTTGTAGATTCTCGTTTAGGTTGGTTTTTTATTTCTTCATCAATAAAATTGTACTTTTTAATTGATATTGAAGTAGCCGCCAAACGAATTATGAGCGATTCGACCAGAATTAATGAAACAACTTATGCGACAATTCAGGAAACTGTCAAATCAATAGCATTAAGAAAAGGCAGCGAAAATAATAGATTTTTGAAGGAATACGGTGCTGATTGTGCTGATTTCAGTAATTTCGATTTGACTATCAATACAACTGAATTGAAAACTATGACGATTGCAAGGTTTATCACTAAGATAATCAATCAAAAAGATTTTCAACGAGGAATTATTTGGTGTAATCCGAAGATTTTATTTCCTACTCAAAATATCAAAGAAACTTTCAATGATGATTTCGATGATTTGAAAGAACAAATTAATACTATGTCACCTTCATCAGAATATCCGATTTCAGTCATTGAAAAAAATGGCAAATGGGCTATTTATGATGGACACAAACGCACGAGCATTGCAATTCAAAATGGAGTTTCATTAGTTCCAGTAAAACTCATAGCAAAAAACGAAGAACTTCTACCCAATAAAATTTCAGCCAATGAGTATTTTGGTGATACAATCAAATCAGCGTCGCTTTATGATTGGGAAACGGCAAATAAATTTGAATTTTATAACCATCCAACCTTATAATTTCGCAAAAAAGCCATCAAATATTAAATTTGATGGCTTTTTTGATACGATTTACGCTCCTTTAAAATCGCTAATAACTAATCAACAACTAAAGATAGTTATTGAGCTTTAATTCGATAAATATAAACCCTAAAAACAAAATTGCTAAACCAATTTTTGCCCTAATATCAATGATTATCGATTGCGGACAACATTTCTTTTCTACTTTTCCCTGCATTGCTTCCTTCACGCTTTTTTCTAGCTTGTATGTCTCAATACACGGCATACAGGCATCCATGTTTAGTTTGAAGTGTTCAACTTCTTCAGCAGATGCAGAACCATCCAAAACGGCCTGTATCATTTTCATACATTTCTGCTGATTTTCACACTTTTGCTTCATTGAATATAATAATTATAGGAACAGTAATATTATTTGTTCACCTTGTGGTTTTAAGGTATTAACTATCTGATATATCGATTTATTCAATACAAATTATTTCGACAAACAATTTGCTATCTCATGCGTTTGAACAAATAAGTAACAGTAATCTTTCAGAATTTGTTCAATTTGATGCCTAATCTACTAAACTTCTTCTTGGCTTTCTAATTCGTTGGTTTTATAACCCATCGACAAAGCATACTTTTTTAGTTTTTCTTTCAAGAGATTTCTGGCACGGTGCAATCTTGAGCGAACCGTTCCGATTGGAATATCCAAAATTTTGGCCATTTCCTCATAAGTAAAACCTTCAATATCGCACAAAATAATTACTGTTCTGAAATCAACTGGCAAGCTATTGAGTGCATTGGCAACTTCATCGCCAATCATGTCTTGCACGGTTTCTGTACGCAAGTCGGTTGTGGCATCCATTTCGGCATCTTCTGTCGAATTATAGGTTGTTTCAACATCTTGGTAATCGACCTTCGAAGGTTCTTTACTTTTCTTGCGATAATCGTTTATGAAACTGTTTTTCAGTATTCTAAATAACCATGCTTTTGCATTAGTTCCTCGCTCAAATGAATTGATAAAGCGGAATGCCTTTAAATAAGTATCTTGTACCAAATCATTGGCATCATCTTCATCATTGGTGAGGCGAAAGGCAAAATTATACATGGAGTCTATGTGTGGCATAAACTCTTTATCAAAAACTGCGTATTTTTCTTTTTCGGAGTACCGTGCTATTACTTCTACGATTTCTTCTTCTTGTTCCATAGACTTTACTTTATAGTCAAGCAAAATTACAATTTTTACACCAAGATTAAAATGATTTGTTAGAATACCAAGATTGAATTTTTAAGTTTCCAAAAAAACTCTTTATCATCTAAACACAAACGTTCGATGATTTAAGATAAATATGGCCTATTGTATAAAAAATCAAAATTGGCTCTTTCCAAAATTGTTTTTACCAATTTAACATCTTTTTAAACTGCTTTGGATTTACAATATTGAGTTTGGGGAAATCCAACTTTTTAAATACGTTAAAGTGTTTGTCATTTGTTACTAAGTAATCTACACTACAAGCTATAGCAAGGTCAGAAAACTTATTGTCGTCTAAATCAACTTTAATTATCTCCCATCTAAAATAAGGTTCGGCAAAGGTAACATTTGGTGCATTCTCAAGAATTCCTAATACCAAATCTGCTGTCTGAACAGAATAAAACTCAATGAGTTTTTCTTCATATTCATTTAAAATTTCGGTGCTTACTACCCAATCAAAGGCTTCTTTTCGAAAAGCATCATATATAAAACGCTCAAAATTTCCTTTTTTTATAGTTAATCGTAAAACGTTTGTATCGATCACAACTTTCATAAAGAAGTTCGTTGATGTTGTTTCCGAAGTTTATCATAATCTTTTTCAGTAATGCCTTTTTCTAACACAACTTTTTCTACTTCTTCATCTAATTCTTCTGACAAATGATTCACAATTGCACGCTTAATTTTTAAGGTTTGTTCTTCCGTCATTGGACGAGAAAACATCCTTAGTAGCCCAATCTGAACATCATTAAGGCTATTGAAATTGACACTTTTTGTTCGAGAAAAAGGTCGTATTTCTTTATTTTGCTTGATAGTTTGCATAAAAACGATGTTATATAAACCAAAAGTAAATAAACTTTTTGACTTGACAATTTGAAACAAAAAAAACATTACTTCCGATTATCGCCGCCATCCATCATGCTCAAGTAACTAAAATAGCGACTTTGGGCAATTCGCTCTTCCATTACTGCTTCTTTTACGGCACAATTTGGCTCGTCGAGATGCATACAATTATGAAAACGGCATAGGCTTATTATCTCCAAAATTTCAGGAAAATAATGCCCAATTTCCTCTTTTTCCATATCGGCAAGCCCCAATTCTTTAATTCCAGGTGAATCTATGATGAAGGTTTCGGGTGCGATTTCAAACATTTCGGCAAAAGTTGTGGTATGCACGCCTTTATTTGCAAATGTAGAAACCTCCGAAGTACGTAAATCTAAATCGGGGGCAATAGCATTGACCAAAGTAGATTTTCCAACGCCTGAATGCCCAGAAATTAGCGAAACCTTTCCTTTCAGGATATTAAAAAAATCATCAACACCTGTACCATCAAGAGCCGATGTGAAAATACATTTATAATTAAGGCTTTCGTAAAGCTCGGTTAGTTCGTGCTGATAGGAAATTTGTTCTTCATTGAGTAAATCGAGCTTATTGAAAACCAGCACCGTAGGAATACGAAACGACTCAGCTGCCACCAAAAAACGATCAATAAAACCGAGTGAAGTTCGTGGAAAATCAAGTGTAGCAATTAGCACCGCTTGGTCGAGATTAGTGGCCAATAAATGTCCATGAGCGGTTTTATGAACTGACTGACGAATGATGTAATTTTCTCGAGGAAGAATATCACTGATAATGCCCGCATTTCGAACCTCATCTTCTAATTCATAAACAACTTTATCGCCAACGGCAATTGGGTTTGTTACTTTAAAACCCTTGATTTTGAACTTACCTTTGAGACGACATTGCATAATAGTTCCTTCGTTGGAACGAACATCGTACCAAGAACCCGTCGAACGCATGACTAATCCAATGTTTTTGCTCAAAATTTAATTGTATGTATATGAGTAAAAATAATTAATCTTAAAATAGACTTAAAGAATTGCTTTTTGTTGAAAATGACTCTATTGATAAGCTTCATTTGAAATATTATATTTATTCAAATAAAAATAATATATTTGCATAAAAACCTCAAAATTTACCCAATTGCGCACAAATTTGATAGACAAAAGAAAGAATATTTGCCGTAAAATAATTTTTTAAGTAAATTTTAAGTCTTTGTTACAACAAATATTGAAATTTTCCCGTTATTTGGGTGTTCAAAAACATTCAAAAGGTATATTTTAAACAAATTACAACAATGAAAAAGGGAGTATTATTCGGTTTAGCCGCTGTTGCTGTTGGCGTTGTAGTTTATTCTTTAAACAAAAAAGGAAAACTAACAATACCATTCAAGCCAACTACAAAATAATTCAGTTATGATGAATTGTAGCCATCATAGCAACCAATTTGCCGACATTCTGAATTTTTAGCACCTCGCATTTCTATTAAACATTGAAAATGTCGGGTGCTTTTTTTATGCTACAATCTGATTATAGAACGCCCATTTGGATGTTCCTACGAATGCTTCTGATACTCTGCCTTTAGCTTTTCTTTTTCAATCGGTACTACGCCCACGTATTCGCAAACAAGACCGCCACCCAAATTTGACATTTCTGCAATAGCTTTCGGCGTAAGTTTAAGAGCTAAACACATGGCCGCTATACTCACAACTGTATCACCAGCACCCGAAACATCGGTAATACTGCGTAAATGTGCTTCAATATGATGGGTTTCACCCGCAAAATCTATTAAAACGCCATTTTCGGATAATGTTAGAAATACGCCATTAACTCCCAGAGTTTGTTTGGCTGATGCCACTGCCGCTCTGATTTCATCCAAATTTTTGGCATCAAAATCAATTTTTAGGCCCTCTTTTAACTCTTTCAGATTTGGTTTAAAAATATCCGTTCCTTGATAATGTAAGAAATTTCGCTTTTTGGGGTCAACGATTGTTGGAATACCTTTTGACTTCGCAAAACTTACGATCGCTTGGATACTTTCGGCATCTAAAGCACCTTTATCGTAGTCTTCAAAAATAATAACATCGCACGATTCGGCCAAAAGTTTAGCTTTTTCAATAAGTTTTGAACGCTCATCGGCATTGATGAGGCCGTCCATTTCGGAATCAATCCTCACAATATGCTGTGAACCAGCCAAAACACGTTGTTTTACTGTAGTAATTCGGTCATTGCTTTTTATAATACCTTCTGTTGGTAAATCATTGTCAATCATCAATTTAACCAAATCATTTGCATCAGAATCATTGCCTACGACAGTGCATAAAATGGCAGTACCTCCCAACGATTTTATATTCATTGCCACGTTTCCTGCCCCTCCTAAACGAATTTCTTTATTTTTTACATTCACCACAGGAATAGGAGCTTCAGGCGAGATACGCTCTACTTTTCCGAAAATATAAGAATCTATCATCACATCGCCTACAATCAATACTCGAAGTTTAGCGAAGGCATCAAAAATCTGGTTTGCTTGCATTATTATAATCAATTATAAACTTTCAATATAGAGAGATTCAAATCGCTGATTAAGGTTATAAAGGCGATTGTCTCACAGAATTTTCCATTGAAACCTTATTAAAATTAGTTTTATTTGTTTTAAATGATCTTTTTTCATAAATACATTTGCAAAACTACGGATTTTAGAATGATTTTTTAGGAATTAATACATTTTGGCTCGGAGATTGCGTTATTTGCAAAGCGACATATATAATTATACTTAAAAATAAAATAGATTTTATGCGTAAGTCTGTCCTATTTCTATTATCATCTTACTTTTTCTTTTCTGCATCTTACGAAAACGGGGGACTTTTTGCTCAGTCAATGGAACAACTCGGTTCGGCCGTTAATACCGAATTTAATGAACTAAATCCGGTTATTTCGCCCGATGGTAAAATACTCTATTTTGTGCGAGTGAGCCACCCATCTAATAATTATGGGGCAAAAGGTAGCCAAGATGTGTGGTATTCTGATAATAGAGATGGTTCATGGGCAATTGCTCGGCGAATGCCCAATAGCATCAACAAAGACCAGTATAACGATCTTTTCAGTATTACGCCCGATGGTAATACAATTCTGATTTCGGGAGTTTATAATGGTGGTCGTCGTGAAAACGAAGCGGGACTTTCAACTTGCAAAAAAACAAAAACTGGCTGGGGAGAACCTCAAAAAGTAATAATTCCGAAGTTTGATGATATGTGTAAAGGTCAGTTTCTGACGGCTTGCTTATCGAATGATGGAAAAACGTTGATTTTGGCTTTTAGCGAAAAACGTAATAGCAAACAAGATGATTTGTATGTGAGTTTTTTGGGGAAAGATGGCAAATGGACAAGACCTGAAGGTCTCGGAGAAAATATTAATACTGGTGATACCGAAACTACGCCTTTTTTGGCTTCGGATAATTATACACTTTATTTTGCAACCGACCGTAAAGGCGGGCTAGGTGGAACTGACATTTGGGTATCGAAACGCTTGGATAGAAGTTGGAGAAAATGGTCGAAGCCAATCAACATGGGCGATATAGTAAACAGCGATGCCAATGAACTTTCGTATACGATTTCAGCTTCGGGCGAATATGCCTACATGAGTACCAAGAAAAATTCAGTCGGAAAAGGCGATTTAGTACGTTTCAAGCTACGTGAGGATAAGAAAATTGAGCCAACAGTCGCAGGAGTTCAAACTTCAAATAGTAGAGTTGAAGAACAAACAAGTTTAAATGAAGGAAAAAGCCCTGTAAATACTCAAACAACTACCCCAACACCCGTTGTGATGATTAGTGGTAAAGTAGTCGACCAAAAAACTGGTTTCCCGATTGAAGCAAAAATTGTTTATCAAGACTTAACTGATGGTGAAGAACTAGGCGAAGCATACACAAACCCAGCTACGGGTGAGTACAAGATTGTATTGCCTTACGGTAAAAAATATTCTTATTACGCCATAGCCAAAGATTTTATTGCGATTGGCAAAAACATTGACCTTAGTGAAATAAAAGAATTCAAAGAAATTGAAGGCGATGACCTAAAATTGGTAGCCATCAAAGAAGGTGAAAAAGTGCCGCTCAACAACATTTTCTTTGAATACGCCAAAGCTATGCTACGCTCGGAGTCGTTTCCAGAATTAGATCGTATTGCTGAAACTTTAAAATCGAATATAAATCTAACGATTGAGATTCAAGGACATACCGATAATGTGGGCTCAAACGAAAGTAATTTAAAACTATCACAAGACCGAGCCGAATCAGTACGTAGTTATTTGTTATCGAAAAAACTTCCTGCGAATAGAGTTACCAGTATAGGTTTTGGTGAAAACCGCCCAATTGCAAGTAACGATACCGAAGAAGGCAAAGCAAAAAACCGCCGTGTGGAGTTTGTGATTGTGAAGAAGTAGATTTTTGTTGATAGTGCACAACGTAAAAGTAACTTTGTATTATTTTTCTGTTTACACGGCAATATTTTTTAAAAATTCACATAAAATTCATCATTTTTATGTATATTTAGTACATGAAAGAATCAAAAACTTTACCACTTGACTTTATTATTGATAAGCTCACAAACTCAATTGAGAATAGTATAACGGGTGAAGTATTCGATACTGTTATTACTTTGCTAACAACTTGAAGATAATAATTAAATTAAAAAATCAGATTGGCAATTTGATTGGGTTAAAGAAATCCAAGATAAAACAAAGAAAGTTTATAAACTCACAACTAGCAATAACTTAACAATTATACAAGGCTTACTTAGTATAGAAGACAAACAAGACCATATTTTTATGCACTTAATTGAAAGTGCCGAATTCAATAAAAGTCATAATAAAGTTTATTAAGGAGTTCCTGGAAACCTTGTAGCTTTTGCCTGTAAGGTTTCGGTCGAAATGGGTTATGATGGATTTGTCGCATTTGATGCAAAAACAGCACTCATTAAACATTATCAAGACACCCTTCATGCAACACATTTTAGAGGTTTGAGAATGTTTATAGAAACAAATGCTTCATTAAGGTTAATAAAACAATATTTTAAATCATAAAAAAATGGGACTAATTAAAGAACCAAAAGAAATTGATTTTACTGTTCAATCAGAACCTTGGACAGAAGAAGAACTTTTTGACTTTAGAAAGTTAATTAACCAGCTGAAATCAAAGAATTCAACTAAATCAATACAGTTGAAGTCAAAAAAAGCTTTAGACAAGAAATACGATTTGGTTTAGTTTTATAATATCACCGTCCGATTTCCAAAAATGAATACTCGGTCGTTGAAAACAAGTTTTAGTGCCTGAGTAAGCACCGACTTTTCTACTTCTTTTCCTTCACGAGCCATATCGGAAGCGGAATAACTATGGTCAACGTCTTTTACATTTTGGGCAATAATTGGCCCTTCATCAAGATTATTATTCACAAAATGTGCTGTTGCTCCGATGATTTTCACACCTCGTTCATAAGCCTGTCTGTAAGGATTTGCCCCAATAAAAGCTGGCAAGAACGAGTGATGAATATTGACAATCTTATTGGAATAATTCGATATAAACGCTGGAGATAGGATTCGCATGTATTTTGCCAAAACCAAATATTCTGGTTGATAAATCTCCAAAGTTCTTAAAATTGCTTCCTCGTGTTCTTCACGGGTTTTATGTTCGTGCGTGATATAATGAAACGGTATCCCGAATTTACTTACAAATGGCTGAAGCGTATTGTAATTACTCACTACGGCCAAAATATTGGCATCGAATTCATCAAAATGATAGCGAATCAATAAATCTGACAGGCAATGATGCTCTTTTGTGGCCAAAATCACTATATCTTTTTTCTTCTTGGGACTTATTCTTAAATTAATTTTAGGTGTAGCGATGGTTTCTCTTAAATCTTTCAACACTTTTTGAGGGTTGAGCTTATCGAACGACTCGAACTCGGTTCGCATAAAAAACTGTCCATCAACGCCATCCGTGTCGGGGCTAACGTACTCATCTTGCGAAATAATATTGCACTCGTTGCCAAAAAGCACACTTGTTACATGAAAAATCAAACCTTTGGCATCGGGGCCATCCATCAAAAGAATATGTTTTGCCATTATTTAAAACGAATTTAAAGATGTTTAGACTGATACGATTTTCAAAAACGAATTTTAGCATTTGAAAAAAGAATTTATGCAATTAAATTAATCAAAATTTAAGATTGCGAATTGCAAATTTTAAAATAAATTTACGAACTACTTCCGGAAAGAATTGTGAAAATATTCAAAATATATCTATTTTTAGTCAGTTTATTAATAAATCATGCTGTTTTTGCACAAAAATCAATTGAAATCATCAAATTTCAAGATTTAAAACAATTGATGCAAAAAGATGATGGGATTTATATATTCAACTTTTGGGCGTCTTGGTGCAAACCCTGTGTTACCGAAATGCCTGTTTTTGAGACTTTGGCAAATAACTTTCATATTAATAAAGTATCGGTTATTTTTATAAGCCTTGATTTTAAGCGAGATTTGAAATTAATAGAAAAATTTTTGATCGAACATCAAATAAAATCAAAAATTTATCTGATTGATGAACCAGATTATAATAGTTGGATTGATAAAGTAAGTCCGCAGTGGTCGGGGGCGATTCCTGCAACGCTGATAAGCAATGGCACTCGTCAGGAATTTTACGAACAATCTTTTGACTATCAAAGCCTTAGCGATAAAATTAGGCACTTTTTTTAAAATACTTTTGTTTTTGTAAAGTTGGTGAACAATACAGATTGGCACAACCATTTTTTAAATATTTAAGCAAATGAAAAAGCAAGGTTTAATCATTGGGGCAGTATTTTTGAGCTGTATTTTCGGGGCAACACAAATAATTATGGCTAAGCCATTGACAGATTTGCCCGAAACTACCATAACATCACCCATTGGCTATGCTTTGGGTGATGTAGTTTCGGATTTTAAACTCAAAAATATTGATGGTAAAATGATTTCTTTGGCTGATTTTCAATCGGCAAAAGGTTTTATTATTGTTTTTACCTCCAATCATTGTCCATTCTCAAAGTCGTACGAAGACCGAGTTATTGCTCTCGACCTTAAATATGCTTCGCGGGGCTTTCCAGTGATTACGATAAATCCTAACGACCCTGAGGCTTACGAAGAAGATTCGTTTGCTAATATGCAAAAACGTGCCAAAGAAAAAGGCTATCCATTTCCGTATTTGACTGATGATACGCAGCTTGTATCAAAGGCATTTGGTGCGATGCGTACGCCTCAAGCCTATGTTTTAAAAAAAGAAGGTGGGAAAATTATAGTGAGTTATCTTGGTGCTATCGACGATAACGCTCAAGACCCTTCAGGCATCACAAAACGTTACGTTGAAGATGCTGTATATAACCTTTTGGCAGGAAAGCCAATTGTGACAACAAGCACAAAAGCCGTTGGTTGTGCCATTAAATGGAAAAGTTGAAGTGACTTCGCTAAATTAAGTAGAAAACACCGCTGACTTGTGGATTAACAATCAATGACTCCAAAAAATATATCTGCCATCTGTAAAAACAGGTGGCTTTTTCTTTTTTATTAACGAACTTTGTATTTATCTGAAAAACGAGATTCTGAGCGATAGAATCACTAGTTTTCAAGCAATAAATTACCAGTAACCACTTATGAGCAACAAACTTCCCCCAATATTTCCTCCGCAAAGAATGGAGAAACTCATGGCTTTTGACAGGCTTTTGACCATAATGGACGAACTCCGTGAGCAATGTCCGTGGGATAAAAAGCAAACCATGGATACGCTTCGCCATTTGACTATTGAAGAAACGTATGAACTTTTAGACGCTATTTTGGAGAAAGATTTACCCGAAATCAAGAAAGAATTGGGCGATGTTATGCTACATTTAGTGTTTTATTCAAAAATTGCTTCTGAAACTGGTGACTTTGATATGGCAGACGTGCTTAATGGTATTTGTGATAAATTGGTTTCTCGCCACCCACATATTTATGGTGATGTTATTGCTGAAACCGAAGAAGAAGTGAAGCGAAATTGGGAACAATTGAAACTAAAAGATGGGAATAATTCGGTTTTAGGAGGCGTTCCGAAGTCTTTACCAGCATTAGTAAAATCAATGAGGATTCAAGAAAAAGCTCGTGGCGTAGGTTTCGACTGGGAAGAGAAAAGTCAAGTTTGGGCAAAAGTAGAAGAAGAAATGGGCGAATTTAAGGAAATGTTTGATGTAGAAACCGACCAAGCCATTGATAAAGAAAAAGCCGAAGGCGAATTTGGCGATTTGCTTTTCTCATTAGTCAATTATGCTCGTTTTATTGATATTAACCCCGAAACAGCTCTCGAACGCACCAATAAGAAATTTATTAAACGTTTTCAGTATCTTGAAGAAAAAGCAAATGAAGCCAATAAAAACCTAAAAGATATGACCCTTGCCGAAATGGATATTTTTTGGGAAGAAGCGAAGAAGTTATAAAAGTTTATGTAGGACAGGTTTGTAACCTGTCAAATCGCCACTAACTGACAGCTTACATAGCTGTATTACATTTTATGCCAAGAATACTTGCTATTGATTACGGTGCTAAACGAACAGGTTTGGCAGTAACCGACCCATCAAAAATTATTGCTTCGGCACTCGAAACCGTTCCGACCGATAAGTTGTTAGAATATTTAAAGAAATATACCCAAACCGAAACAGTAGAAGCTTTTGTGGTCGGGATGCCTAAAAATCTTGATGGAACCACTACCGACGGAACGCCTTATGTCGAACGTTTTGTGGTTGAATTAAAAAATATTTTCCCCGAAATACCTATTCACCTGCATGATGAACGTTTTACTTCAAAAATGGCCATACAAACCATGATTGCGGGAGGAATGAAGAAGAAAGACCGACAAATAAAGGGAAATATTGATAAAATCAGTGCTGTAATTATTTTGCAGAGTTTTATGGAAATTTAAAATTGACTCATTCAAATATGTTTCAACAATTATTTAAAAAAATAAATAAAGCTGTGGATAAAAATCCGATTTTATCCACCGTAAACAAGCCTGATGCGATTAATGCAAAGAAGATGGAAGAAATTTTACTAAAGCATCTTCCTGCAACTACTGTCACATATTGCATTGATTTGTGGCAAGAACAACCTTTTTCGTTTAAAATTTCACGCACACGAAGCAGTTGTTTTGGAAATTATATTTTTCGTGATGGTCAGCACAAAATTACCATCAATCACGACCTCAATTCTTATGCTTTTTTGGTAACATATATTCACGAAATTGCTCACCAACGAGCATGGCTCAATAAAGGCCGAAAACGAATAGAACCACACGGAAAAGAATGGAAAAGAAGTTTTCAAGATTTAATGTTACCGTTGCTCAGCGAAGAGCATTTGCCACAAAAACTACTTTTACCGTTGAGTGCCTATATGCAAAATCCAGCAGCATCTTCGGTGAGTTATGCACCATTGGCCGAGGCTTTAAGAAGTTTTAATGAAGGTGAACAAGTTGGCCTTTCTTTGGAAGAGTTAACTGATAATCAATGGTTTGAATTTCGTGGAACAGTTTTTCAGAAAATCGAAAAACGACGAACGAGAGTATTGTGTTTGGAGAAGCAATCGAAACGCCGATATACAATTTTAGCATCAGCACTTGTCAATCCACTGTAAGTTTTTTTTATGAATGAAATGCTAGAAAACAAAAAAATAATACCATTTTTACTCTTGCCCGAGCGAAGTCGAGGGTCGAGAAGTGCGAATGCTTTTTTCTTTTTAATCAACCTCACTTTTTCTATTCTAATCTCTGTTTTTTCTTACGCACAATCATCTGTTTTAGCCGCTGGCGAGTGGTATAAAATTTCCACAACTCGCACTGGTGTACACAAAATTGATGCCGCATTTCTAAAAGATGCTGGAATCGACATTACGAAACTCAATCCTCAAAACATACGTATTTTCGGAAACGGTGGCGGTGTTTTACCTCAGGCAAATAATACACCTCGTGCAAAAGATTTAATCGAAAATCTAATTGAAATTATAGGCGAAAATGATGGCAAATTCGACGTTTCAGATTACATACTTTTCTATTCTGAAAGTCCGCATAAAATCTTGTACAATACTATTAATCAACAATTTATCCACCAAAATAACCCTTATTCAGATACTACTTTTGTTTTTCTGAACATCTCCGATATTAAAGGTTTACGTATCAAAAATCAAACTTTGGTGAGTTCTATCAACAACATCAGCACCTTTGATGATTTTAGTTTCCACGAACTCGACCAAAAAAATGTCGTAAGTTTAGGTGGGAGAGATTTAGGCGGTTCGGGGCGTGAGTGGTACGGCGAATCATTTGGTGTAAGTCCAGATATAAGTTTTGATTTAAAAACCGAAGGAATCGTTCTGAATTCGAGCATCAAACTTACGTCCGCAATTTTGGGAGCATCTTTCTCCACAACAAAAATTAGTATAAAATTCAATGTCGACTCTCTCATTGGCGAGCAAAGCCTTCGAGCCATCGGTACAGGTACCTACGACATTAAGGGCAACGAAAATATCCAAACTTTCACGGCTATTTCAAACGGAAAAAATACACAAAAACTCACTTTCAATTTCAATAAAAATAGCCAAAGTACGTCGGTTGCCTATTTGAATTATTTTGAGTTACAAACCAAACGAAAATTACAGTTTTATGAGCAACAAACACACGTCCGTTCGATTGAAAGTTTAGTTAATAAAACCTCTAACTTTATTATTAGTCAAGCTAATGTTACCCAAAAAATTTGGGATGTGACGAACACTCTTTTGCCCGAAAACATTCCTTTTAAAATCAATAACTCCGAAGCCGGTTTTGGAACAGAAACACAGAATAAACTCAAAACTTTTGTGCTTTTTTCAAACAATAATTTTCTCGAGCCAAACTCCATTCAAAAAGTAGGCAATCAGAATATTCGGCAAACACAAACCCCTGATTTACTAATACTTACCATCAAAAACTGGCATGAGCAAGCGGAGCGTTTGGCCGAATTTCGTCGAAAAAACGATGGTTTATCTGTGGCCGTATTTGATATTGAACACGTTTATAACGAGTTTTCTTCGGGAAGCATCGACCCTACCGCTCTCAGAGATTTTGGGCGTTTTTTATGGCAAAAAAATCCTGCAAAATTAAAGTATCTACTACTCTTTGGAGATGCAAGTTTTGATTATAAAAACATTAATCAATACGCTTCAATTGATACTAAACTACAAATTCCTACCTACGAAAGTAGAGAATCGCTCCATCCAGTTAGAAGTTTTTCTTCGGATGACTACTTTGGATTTTTTGATGATAACGAAGGTTATTGGCAAGAAGACTACTTAGGTAATACAAATCTCGAAATTGGCATCGGGCGCTTACCTGTTAAGAATATTGAAGAAGCAAAAAATGTAGTTGATAAACTCATTCATTATGCCCGCACGCAACGCACAGCAGGTAGTTGGCGACGAAAAATTAGTTTCGTTGCCGATGATGGTGATTCTAATATTCACCAAAAAGATGCCGATGACATTTCGGAAGTTATGCTAAAGACATCTAAAGACCTAATTATCAATAAAATATATTTAGATGCTTTTCCGCAAATTGCTACTGCAAATGGAGCAATATCACCCGAAGTGAACAAGGCTCTGAATAAAAGCGTGATTGAAGGTGCATTGATAATCAATTACAGCGGTCACGGCGGCATTGATGGTTGGACAGAAGAGAAGGTGTTGACAAGAGAACAGATTCAAAGTTGGCGAAATCTTAATAATATGCCGCTTTTTTTAACTGCCACTTGTTCATTCGGACGCTTCGACGACCCAGGTAGTGTTTCTGGGGCTGAAATGGCAATGTTGAGTCCTAAAGGGGCAGCAATTGGCTTGCTCACTACCACACGTCCTGTTTATTCTAATACTAATTTCTTGTTGAACAATGCTTTTTATCAAGCATTTGCACATAAAAATACTAATCCAAATCTGCGGCTGGGAGATATTTTCAGAATCACAAAAAATAATTCTTTAGAGGGTTTCATTGATGGCAAAAAGTATTTTAGCGATGTTTTCAATAGAAATTTTTCACTTTTGGGCGATCCATCAATGCAGCTCGCTTATCCTTTTGAAAAAATTGTCTTGAGTAAAATCAATGGAACTTTACCTGATAAACAAGTTATCAAAGCTTTATCGAAAGTAAGTCTGGAAGGAGAAATTGTTAATTCGACCGATGGTTTAAAGAAAAATAACTTTAATGGCAAAATTCTCGTCTCTATTTTTGATAAGCCTTCTGAAGTAAGCACACTCGGACAAAAAACCGAAAAATTTCGTTATAAAACTTATCGAAATCAGATTTTTGAGGGCATAGCTGAAGTAAAAAATGGAGCATTTAAAGTGAATTTCGTTGTTCCCAAAGACATCAATTATCAAATTGGTGCTGGTCGTGTAAATTTCTATGCTATTTCGACCGATAGCACGCTTGATGCTTCTGGAAGCTATAATGAGCTAATGATTGGCGGCAGCGAAACCAACATTTTGAGCGATACAAAAGCTCCAATAATCAAACTTTCGATTGATAAAGACAACCAGCTTGAAGCCCAAATTTCGGATGAAAATGGTATCAATGTTTCGCAAGCTGGCGTCGGACATGAAATGATTTTAGTGTTGAATGATACGCTGCAAATCGTTGCAAATCAATACTTTACTAGTACGGATGATTATAATAAAGGTATTTTAAAATATAATTTTGGCAAACTACCTGCTGGACAATATGCTGTTAAACTAAAAGTTTGGGACACCTATAATAATTCAGCCGAAGAAACGTTAAAATTTATGGTAGAAAATGTTGGATTGAAGATTTCAAAGGCATATAATTACCCAAATCCTGTTGAAAACAACACCAATTTTTATATCGAACATAATGCTGAAAATCAAGATTTGACCTTCACTTTAGTGATTTTTGATAGTGAGGGAAAGCAAGTTTTTAATCAAACAGAAACCTGTTACCTTTGCGATAAGTATTTTAATCTTGGCATGAAAATTGAACCTAAATACTGGAAATTTGGGACCTATTTCTACCGTATTTCTGTTGATTCTATCTCTGAAAATAGCACCTCATCATTTTCTGGCAAAATGGTTTTTTGGAAGTAATGAAGAAAATAAGTTATATTTGAACTCGTAAAACTAAAGACTAAAACATATTCTAAATAGATTAGTACCCGTTAATAGGGTAGAATATTAAAAAATCTCACATGAAACGCAAATTTGTAGCCGTTTTGGCAAGTGTAGCTTTAATGAATGCTTTGACAAGTCAAGCACAAGTAAATAATAAATCCATACAAAGAACTCTTTCTCCATCTGTACCATTTCTTCTTATCTCTCCAGATTCGAGAGGAGCAGCATTGGGTGATGCAGGGGTAGCTTCTTCGCCAGATGCCAACTCTATTTATTGGAACACTGCCAAATTAGTTTTTATTGATAAAAATCTTGGTACTACAGTTTCTTACACTCCTTGGCTACGTGATTTAGTGGATGATATGGGTTTGTTAAACGCTGGAATGTTCAAAAAAATTGACAAAAATTCTGCTTTCGGAGCGTCGTTAACCTATTTTAATCAAGGAGAAATTCAGTTTACAACTGCCACAGGTCAACCAAATGGCACATTTCAATCAAGAGATTTGAACATTACGGCAGGATATTCTCGCAAAATTGGCAGAGATTTTTCTACTGGTATTAACTTAAAATACATTCACTCTAATTTGATTGGAGCTCAAGTAGTAAACGGTGTTGCAAGTAAACCAGCAAGTAACGTTGCGGGTGATTTGTCGGTTTTTTATACCAACGAAAAACCAAGTGCTAAAAATAAAGACGGTGGCACAAGATATTCGGCCGGAGCTGTAATCTCAAATATTGGCGGTAAAATCAATTATGGTCGTGGAGCTTTTTACATTCCAACTAACCTCAAAGTTGGTGGTGCTATAAACCTCAAAATTGATGCACACAATCAATTTAACTTTTTGTTAGACGCCAATAAATTATTGATACCTACGCCACCATTGAGAGATAGTAAAGGTGCTATTGTCAAGGGAAGAGACCCAGAGAAAACAGGTGTAATTGCTGGCATTTTTGGTTCTTTCACAGATGCTCCAGATGGATTAAAAGAAGAGTTAAGAGAAGTTACATTATCAGCAGGAGTTGAGTATTGGTATAATAATTTCTTTGCAATTCGTGGAGGTTATTTCATCGAAAACAAAACCAAAGGTGGAAACAAATACGTAACAACTGGTTTGGGCTTTAAAATTAATAATTATAACATAGATTTGGCTTATTTAGTACCAACTTCGCAAGGTAGCCCACTGGCAAATACTTGGAGAATTACTTTAATATTTGACCTAGATGCAAAGAAATTAAGTAACCCAACAGAATTTTCTACTGAGAATCAGTAATTTGGTAGTATAATCCTATTACTATCTCTCTAAAAAATAACTTACCTCATACTTTGGACTTAAATTTTTTTATAAAAAAACAAACGAGTCATATCTATATTAAGATATGACTCGTTTGTTTTTAATCGAAAAATTATTGATAAGCGATAGCCGTTTGTTTCTGAGTTCCAAGGTTTTCGATACCTAATTCCACTACATCACCTGCTTTTAGGTATCTTGGAGGTTTAAAACCAAGCCCTACGCCCGCTGGTGTTCCTGTTGAAATCACATCCCCTGGCAATAAAGTCATAAATTGGCTCAAATAACTCACTATCAATGGAATATCAAAAATCATATCGTCAGTATTTGAATCTTGTAATAATTCTCCATTTAGTTTGAGCCATAAATCAAGTTTTTGAGGGTCGCCAACTTCATCAATGGTTGCTAAAAAAGGCCCTAATGGTGCAAATGTATCACAACTTTTGCCTTTTACCCATTGTCCGCCACGCTCCAACTGAAACTCACGCTCGCTATAATCATTGTGCAAGCAATAGCCCGCAATGTAGCTCATCGCATCTTCTTTTTCTATATAACTTACTTTTTTGCCAATCACAAACGCCAACTCAACTTCCCAGTCAGTTTTCACTGAATTTTTTGGAATAATTACATCATCGTTTGGCCCACAAAGAGCAGTTGTCGATTTAAAAAACACAACTGGTTCGGTTGGTTTAGGCATATTTGATTCCAAGGCGTGCTTGGCGTAGTTAAGCCCAATACAAATGATTTTTGATGGTCGTGCCACGCATGAAGCCAATCGTACATCGTCAGCAACAGTTGGGCAATTATCAGCATTTGTACTTAGCCAAGTACTTAGTCTTTCAATGCCGTTAGTGGCAAAAAAGTTTTCATTATAATCTTCGCCAAAAGCCGAGACATCAATTTTTTTGCCGTCGGAGAGAATCACTCCTGTTTTTTCGTTAGTTGGTTCGCCAAAGCGGAATAGTTTCATGTAAAATTTTGAATGATTTATTGATAGAATGAGTGAATACTTACTAGCGATTTATTACTTTAACAACGAATTTAATCATACAAATAAGTGCCCTAATTAACTAATAGACAGTCTTTTAGCTGTTTTCAAATTTGTCGATTAATATTATCCTATTACTTAACTCAATAACAGTAATTTAATTTTTTTCTTGATAATTCTTAATTCGTAATTCTTCATTTTCTCCATTGACCATCAGCAATATATCGTCAAGATATTCTCTTGAATTGCTTAGTCTTGGTACTTTGTTTTGTCCACCCAATTTACCTCGTTTCGACATCCATTGATAGAAAGTGCCGTTTTCTACAAAATGTACTTTTGGGAGCAATAATGCCATGTTTTTGTATCGTTTGGCATCATAGTCGGAGTTTGTTTTTCGGAGTGAATTATCAAGCGTTTCGATAAATAGTGTTTCATTTTCAGGCTTTTTGGAGCATTCAATTATCCATTCGTGGCAACCTTTGCTACCATCTCCCATGTAAACTGGCCCAGCCGTGTAGTCGGCTATCGTGGCACTCGCAACGGCACAAGCCTCGGTAATGGCCATATCGGCATTTTCGATAACCACTTCTTCACCAAAGGCGTTGATAAAGTGCTTCGTTCGGCCACTAACTTTTATTCTGAATGGGTCGATTGAGGTAAATTTGATGGTATCGCCAATTTTATATCGCCAAAGCCCTGCATTTGTCGAGATTACGAGAGCATAATTTTTTTCAAGTTCTACTTCTTCGAGGATCAATGTTTTTGGATATTCTTTGTCCCATTCTTCCATCGGAATAAATTCATAGAACACACCATAGTCAAGCATGAGAAGCATTTCTCCTACCCTACTGAGTTCATCTTGAATCGCAAAAAAACCTTCTGAGGCGTTGTAGGTTTCAAGATATTTAACTTGGTCAGATGGAAAAAGTTTCGTTAGGAAGAGGTCTCTGTAAGGCTGAAAAGCCACTGCCCCATGAACGAAGACTTCAAAGTTTGGCCAAATCTCAAGTATATTTTTTTTACCCGTTCGTTCGAGAATATTTTCAAGCAAAACAACTGTCCAAGTAGGTACACCCAAAATACTCGTCACGTTTTCTTGGGTGCAAATCTGAATCATTCGCTCCATTTTTTCTTCCCAATTATCAAGCAAAGCAACTTCACTTGGCGGTGTACGAATAAAATCAGCCCAAGCGGGAAGATTTTTTGTAATTACTGCTGAAATATCACCCGCCTGCGTATTGGCATTGAACGGATTTGGATGAAGTGTTCCGCCAATCGACAAGCCTTTTCCATCATAAAGTTTTGCTTCGGGGCGGTTATTGAGGTAGAGCGTCATCATGTCTTTCCCACCTCTATAATGACAATCTTCGAGAGATTCTTCCGAAACAGGAATAAATTTACTTCGTGAATTGGTCGTACCAGAAGATTTTGAAAACCACTTGATTTCAGATGCCCAAAGTACGTTTTGCTCACCTTTCAGTACTCGCTCAATATATGGGTATAATTCTTCATAGGTCGAGATTGGTACTCTCTCCTGAAAATCCTTGATAGTATCTATGCTGCTATAATCGTATTTTAAACCCCACTCCGTGTATCGAGCATTTTCGATAAGGTCGTGGAAAATACGATGTTGAGTGTCTATCGGGGTACGCAAAAATTGCTCAATGCGTTCGATTCGACGTTTAAGAAAAAAACTAAGTATATCGTTAAGCATGCTCATTTGGTGGCTTGAAAGCACCAAACTCTTTCAAAACACAGGTTTTATTAGTGATTTGTAGTTTGTGATTCCAAAATTCTTTGGAAAATTAGGCTTTTTTTCTGAATCTCACAAACCTTTCGCTCTATCAGGATAGTCGGTTATGAGTCCATCACAGCCAACGGCTTTTACTTTTTCCATATCTTCTCGCTTGTTTACTGTCCACGGTATTATTAATATACCCAATTCGTGTAGTTCTTTTACTCGTTTTTCAGTGGCTTGTGCAAAATATGGACTCCAAATTTGAGGTTTAAAACCCAGTTTATCCAAATTAAATTGAACTTCATTATTTTCGATAGGCTCAATCAGAGCCGAAAGTGCTATCGACTTATATATTTTATGCTCTATTTTTTGATACCAAAACTTCAATACATTATAATCGAAACTTTGTAAAGTGACTCTTTCGGGTGGCAGTTGTTTGATAATAATTTGATAGACTAAATCCGAAAACTCTTCTACTCTTGGCTGCGAAATATCGTATTCTTTTTCCTCACTCTTAATCTCGATATTATATTTCAAAGGCTTTACTCCCTTGGCTTGTGCATATTTTTCGCTTTCACGAATCATATCTTCAAGGAGTGGTTTATAAACCGCCATTTTTTGTTGTTCCGGATAATCTTTATTGCCTCTCAGCCCAACATCATACTTTTTGATTTCTTCATAAGTAAGCTGATACAAATTACTTTGGTTTTCCTTTGTGATAAATTTGCCAGCCGGGTCGGTGGTACAATTTGGATTGAAGAAAGGGTCGTGCGAAACCACCACTTTCTTATCTTTTGAAATGATAACATCTAACTCTAAAGTATGCACGCCTAAATCTATTGCTTTCTTGAAAGCAGGAATTGTATTTTCTGGCATCAGTCCTCTACTACCACGATGACCTTGTATCTCAAATTCCATTGTTTGAGCAAAAGTTAAGATTGGTAAAATCAAAAAAAGTAAAGCTTTCATGTTTTTTTGTAATGCGAACCGAGCGACAATTGCATGCAGTTCGCAGATAAAAATTAAAATATTTGTTTCCTAAACATTCCACCAATAAGTAAATTTCAGGACCAAAGCTCGGTTGCGTACTTGAAATGTATCTGAAATATAATTATCAGTATAAACCAAGAATAAATCTGATGCTGGGCTATATCGCCATTGCAAACGAGTATTCAGATTCATGTTTTTGGTTTGATTATTAAACTGCAAGAAATTGGTAAAAAACAGTTTATTTGTGAAAGTTACATCAATTTTTGGACCAATCAACCAAAAGCTATATTGTTTATTGATTAATTCTTTCGGTAAAATAGCATCGTTTTTAAACTCAAGTCGATTATAATTAGCCGCGATTGTCATGGCAACATATGGCTGGAAACGATAACCAACTTCACCATTCAGACGCAAACGTGTGCCATTGGCATAATAACCGCCATATCGACTCGAAACCAAATAAGTTAATAATGCTTGTGGTTTTGAAGTGTAGTCAAACCCAAACGAATTCCATTGATGTTGGCTACCTTTTGGTAAAAATACTCCAGCATAGTTTGTAGGGTCAAATTGATTGAGCAAATACACATAATTATGAGCCACCCAAGCCATCAAGGTGCTTGTTTTTCGGAAGTTTACACGATAGGCCAAAAATTTCTCGTTTTCGGTTTCTTTTGAAAAATCATGTAAAAAATAATGAGTAAACATAGTTGTTGGACCGTGACTTAACACCTTTTTCGATGATTTAGGAAAAAATAAATAGCCCATTTGAGGATTTAGTTTTCCGTAATTTAAACGAGGAACATAGCCTACTTCTGCAGAATAATTTGTGCCGACTTGCTCCATTTGTAGGCCAGCAGTCCAGCGTTTATTGGTATAAAGTATATTTCCTGCCAAAACACCATCATTGGGTTTTGTACTTGGTGTAAAAGATTTTAGATAGAGTAATTTTCCTGTCCAAGCGTTGTTTTTTGAAAGAATATTATATTCAACACCGATATTTCGGTTATATTCACTTATGTTTTTCGTGTCAGTAACCGACTGATAGTCAAGCGTTTGTTTATTAACAAACATTACCGCAATATTTGAGCGTGCAAAAACCCTACGTTGTAAAGCAATCACACCAAAATTTTGAGCATTCGATATAACATCATTCTTTCCTGTCTGCATATCCATGAAGCCAATTCGCCAATCTTTGTTGAGTTTCCCACTCACTCTCGCACCAAAGCGTATTGGGGTATTTAAACCTATACGGCGAGAGAAAAACGGTCGGATATTTTGATAACCAAAGTTTGAGAATAAATCACCATTTTCTAAGAAAAACTGACGTTTCTCTGGAAATAATAATTCAAAACGGTCAAGATTTGTCTGTTGTTGGTCAACCTCTACTTGTGAAAAATCAGGATTTACAGTAAGATCGAGATTTATCGAAGATGTTAATCCAACTTTTGCATCAAAACCAACGTCACCCCTATAATTGGTTGGAAGTTTCTTTTCTTGATTCCGAGATACACCCCCCAAAATAAAAGGAATTATCGAAATATTCGATGAGGCCGTTGGCGGTTCTTCATCCCAAATTAACGAAGCTGCATAAGCCAAAGATGCCGTTGGAAACTGGCGTGGAACAGGAGCCCAAGCCGATTTTTCGGTAGTTTTAAGGTCTAATCGGCTGAAATTTATTCCCCAACGCTTAATTCCTTTTTTATATCGAAGTGTTTTAAATGGAATGGCACATTCCCAAACCCACTTTTCATCGTCATATTTTACTTCTGAAACCCATTTGTTTTCCCAAGTCAGACTAATACTACTGCCATTAAACATGAGTCCGTCCCATTGGGCTCCCATGGCATTTGCTCCGAACGAAAAACCATTTGTTTGATCGTCAAAAGTATCAATAAACAACAAATCATTATCGTTTTTTCCAAAACTAAAATCTCTTTTCAATGATTCTACCATATAAGGGCCTGGGAGTTTGTCATAATTGATAAAAACAACGTAAAGATTTTTTTCATCATAAGTCATTTTTACATCTGTACGTACTTTTGCGTAGCTCGTATCCATCGGTAAAACTTGATGAAAATCAGTAGCCAATTGAGCATCAGCCCAGGCTTTTTCATCAACAATTCCATCAATTTTTAGCGGTGAAGTGGCACGACGGATGCGATATTCTACTTTTTCGTTTTTACTTTGGGCAAAAGAGAAGAGAGAATTGAGTATAAGAACGGCAATAAATAGGTTTTTGAGCATTGTAAATTTAAAATGTAGTTTATATATTACAAAACTACGTTTTTTCTGTACTTTTTACTTACGATTACGCCCAAATGGCTAAAAATAGCGACAATTTATATATTAATTCAAAAACCAGTTAATGAAAGAAGTGGGTTTTTGATTTAGTAACTCATGTTACGCAGTTTTATAAAAATTCCCCTCCTTTTTTCAAGGTGGGGTGGCAAAATTCTGAAAAGGTCGAATTTTGACGAAGTGGTTAAAGTCGTTGAAATCTTTTCAAAACAAATTCTTCGCTGAAAAACCACCCCGACTGGGCGTCCCCGCCGACTTAGTCAGTCACCCCCTCCTTGAAAAAGGAGGGGAAATTAGCCCGTGCATAACATGAATAAATAAAAGTTTATTCGTAATACGAAATCTTTATTTGGCTATAATCTTGCCAAGTGCCTCCTTTATTGATAAGGATTTTAAAACCAATAAGTTTATTTGATTGATTTACCTCAGATTCGTATTTGTAGCGTGAGCCTTCAAACAGTTTGATGCTCGTGGTGGGTGAGTTTTGGCTTATAAACTCAGGTGCGAAACCGCCAAATAAATTCAGTTCTTCTTTGTAGAATTTAGCTAATAGATTTTCACTTGTTCCGTATTGATAATCTTCTTCTTCGTAGCCACCCGCCAGGCTTCTATCGGTTTTGTTGGTGGCATTGCCTTGCTTCCATGTATATTGAATGATTTGCAGATTAGAAGTACGCCCATTTCTCGCCGAATTACGGCTGTATTTTATTAGCTGATTATCTATATTATAGACAAACTCATCTACGAGTGTTTCATCTTTTATGGTTTCTTTTATTGATAAAACTTGATTTTTTTCGTTGTAAACAAAAAGCTTTTCCGATTGATTTTTGCTGCCATCTGCATTCATTTTTTCGATGCCAATACTTTGCATCTTGCCATCGGCATCTCGCTTATATGTCTCTAAAATTCTTGTTTTGGCTAGCGAATCTATGATTTTTTAGCCTGATAGTTTCTTGGTTGTTGCATCATAGACCCACTCTGTTGTAGTCTTATCATTACCACCAAATACCACCACTGATTTTACTTTGCCTTTGAGCGGATGCTCTTTTGCTTGCTCAGTAAGCAAATCTATTTCTTTATCTTGGCAAGCTAAACATAGACTTAGAATTGAAATTAATAGCATGTTTATTTTATTCATCTTGTAAACTTATTTTAGGACGAGTCAGTTGTTCGGCTGAATTTTAATTCAGTCGGTGTAATGCGTTCTTTGAACGCAACCGAATAAAAACTTATTCTCTACTGCCGTTTTAAAAACGGCTAACACAAAGCCTAAATTAAAATTTAGCCTAACGCACACCATCATTTGCCAACACTAAGGCGAACGGGGGTTATATTGCATTTTATACACTGGTAGAGGTTCGATACCCAAATTCTTCTAAATTCATATTTATCAATTCTTGCGTAATTAAATTTGATTCATCAAATCTTTTATTTGTCCATTCCAATATTTCATTTCGTAAGTTCTGTTGAATTTGTTTATTCTTTTTTTGAGATATAAAATAATTCAATAATTTCTTAACGGTGAATGCGAAAATCCTATTTATTTTAGTATTCAAGCTTGAATAGTTGTTGACCGAAGATGAATAAATAAAAGCGTTAAGAAATCGAAACTTATAATTTATAAAATGATTACTTTTAACGTTAATCCTTGCGTAAACATTCAGTTTTTCAACACAAATATCTGTTTCAAGAAACTCGCCTAACTTTCTAAAAAAAAGTGATTTGTCAGAATTGAATAGTTCGTATGGAAGTACAAGTACATTTTTGACCCCAAACTTGGTTTGATAATCCTTAATAAGAAAATGGTACTCTATGTGACCTGGGGAAAATCCAGGTAATTTGCCATCATATTTTGTATTCAAATACTTTTTTAAACTATGGGTACCTCCTATTGACAAGTATTGAAAGTAATTTGAGAGTATCCATGATGATTGCTCTCTGATGACTACGAAGATTTTTGAATTTGGAAAAGTCTTTTGAATTCTCCTTGCGATAATCGAGGAATCGAAGCCAGAACTATGAGGATTCCCTGACAACCTTTCATGAGAAATCACAGAAATTCTTCCGTTTTTAGAGAGGTTTTTACGACTAGTAATAGCATTAAAATTTTCAATAATAGTTTGTTCGTTATTATCAAACGAGTTTAAGAGATAGCCTTTTTTATCGTAAATGAAATTTTCAGCTAATGTTCCATTTTTAGTTGCAGAAATCGGGACAAAAATATTACTTGTTGCCGTAAATAATTCATTTTGCAACCAAGTAGTTCCTGTTTTGTGATATACCAAGTAGTTCCTGTTTTGTGATATCCTATATGTATTAATATTTTATCCATTTGAGTAATTTACCATATTACCATCAGAGGTTTTCGGCTTAACATGCAAGCAAGCTTTTAGCGATGCATTTGTTACGAAAATCAGAACTCAAATATATGCAATAAAAATCATTTAGAACTCAAATCCACACCTAATCCAAAAAATTATCATCTAAAAATCAAGCTCCCGCTGGTCGAGATTTATAATCTTCGACCTCCGAGTAGTGGATTTGTAATCCACGTGCTTACACAATCAAACCCATTACCTCTGTTTCTAAAAGTCCTTTTCCTTTGCCCCAATAATCAATTGCTGAACTATAACGATATTGCCAAGCCTCCCAAACAAGACCAGCCTCCACAGGGTTTTCATGTATATAGTCGAGTTTTTGTCTAAAAAACTTCTCGCTATAAATTTCGATTGGATGAATACCATCTTGCCTAAATTTGTACTCTTTGATTTTTGGATTATGCTTTCCTGCAAAGGCAAATTTATCCAAAAGCCATTCACGACGACTTTCGGGTATATCAATTATTGTTTTTACAATTTGCTTTGATGTAAACTTCTTCATGTCTCGCATAATATTCGATAAATCTCCATTCACTCCTGCTGAGGCTATTAGGTGGACATGGCTCGACATGATGCACCAAGCATAAATATCCAAACCTTTTTCTTTTTGGCAATGCCTTAATGAATCAATTACTACATTTGCCAGTTCAGGTCTTGTAAAAACATCTATCCAATCTACAACTGTAAATGTTAAAAAATAAATGCCATCCGTACGAATCTGATATTTGAAGCCCATTTTAGTTTTTTTCTCCAAAAATAGACTTTTTTATATTTGTTTAAAACTTTTACCTGTTTACAGTACGTGGATTACAAATCCACTGCTCATTGGTCGAAGATTATAAATCTCGACCAGCGGGGTCCCGCTTGATATTCATAGTTTTAACACCTTGGTGTCAAGCTATTTCTGGCCAACAAAGTTTTGCAAAACCTTTTGCAAAACCTTTTGCAAAAAATATTTAATAGCAAAATGGATTTTGCAAACGCTAATTTGTTCGTTTAAGGTATATTTGCCAAAAAAACCAAGTATTATGAAACCCACGAATTATTTTTTATTAGACCTGTTTCATAATATAAAATCATAAGCCCTAATATTAAGACTAACTGTGTTATGAATAAGATTTTACAGGTAATTTTTATTGTTTGTATTATTACTCAATCATTCTATGTTGACGCCCAAAACATCAATATTGAGTCCTTTACAAAGAAAGATAAACTTAAGTTAAATAGCGGATTAAATGCCAATTTAGTTTATAATTCTCAACAACAAAATGGGATGCCATCTGTAAGCTATTTTCTAAATGGTACAGTTAATTTAAGTATTTGGGATTTGAATATGCCTCTTACAGTTAATTATTCTAATCGAAAATTTAGTTATAGCCAGCCTTTCTCTTATAATTTCGTCACGCTTCGACCCACATACAAATGGATTTCGGCTGAAATT
>Ga0247833_1001854_pt1 | contig 32814 bp, 28 predicted proteins | sample LaCruzMarch2015__7_FD_187117 | JGI IMG/M metagenome (GOLD analysis project Ga0247833, IMG submission 187117) | Freshwater microbial communities from meromictic Lake La Cruz, Castile-La Mancha, Spain - LaCruzMarch2015_8m | ecosystem: Environmental > Aquatic > Freshwater > Lake | place: Spain... | reverse complement strand
GCAACTGGACGTTGAACCCACTAAATTCTTTGTTCACCGCCACATTCGTCCACAATACGCCTGCCGTTTCTGTGAATCCATTACTGCGGCACCGATTCCGCCTGCTATCATCGATGGTGGCATGGCAGCGGTAGGTTTGCTGACATGGATACTGATCAGTAAATACCAAGATCATCTGCCACTTTACCGTTTGGAACAGATCGCCGCCCGTGACAATATCATTTTAGCTCGCTCCACCTTAGCGGAATAGGTCGGGCGTACCGGTGTGGCATTGCAACCCTTGGCCAATCGACTTAGTGAAATTCTGCTGGAACGCGGCATGCTGATGAAACGCCCGTACCGCAACTCGATCCTGGTCGTGGAAAAACTAAAAGAGCTTACCTCTGGGCCTATCGCAGTAACGATTTAGAAGCAGGCCCTCGAATCATCGTCTTCGATTACCAGGGTGGCCGAAGTGGCGAGTACGCACGCCAGTTCTTGGGTACGTGGCAAGGTCATTTATTGGTCGATGACTATGGTGGCTATAAGGCCTTGTTCTCCACTGCACGCCAAGAAGCATCACCCTGTATTGAGCTAGGATGCTGGGCACACGCACGCCGGAAATTCTTTGATCTGCACAAAGCCAATGCCAGCTCTATGGCGCTAGAGGCCTTGACGCGTATCGGTCAACTGTATGTGCTATCGAACAACAAGGCAAAGCACTGGATATCGAAGCCCGTCAGCAACTACGTGCGGAACAAAGCCGACCGGTGCTCAACGCCTTGCATCAATGGCTCATCCAAACCCGCGCCAACACCGCCAACGGTGGCGGCTCAGCAAAAGCCATAGACTATACGCTGAAATGCTGGCCAGCCATGATTCGCTATGCGGAAATCGGCCACTTGCCTATCGACAATAACCCAGTGGAAAATACCATTCGATCCATTGCCCAGGGTAAAAAGAATTGGCTATTCGCTGGTTCAGAGCGTGCAGGTCAACGGACTGCCGCCATTCAAACGCTATTGGGTACAGCAAAAATTAACGGAATAGACCCTGCAGCATGGCTAAGAGATACTCTGGAAAAACTACCCACTTGACCCAATAGCCGTATCGACGAACTATTGCCATTTGTTCGTCCAATCGAAAACGTTAACACACGGGATGATAATGATGGATAGTTGGTAGCGTTGCGCGCTTACGTTTATCTGGGCAAAATGGGCTTATCATAGCCTATTGCCTTTTTTCAGATCATGATGATTGCATGACTACCGCGACAGGTAACTACTGGTTGGTACGGGTCAAAAATAATCCAAAAGTGGTGTTGATGTTTTACCAATGAGGTAGAATAGATAAGTTTTCATTGTATGAATCGGATAGAATTAAGCGATAAAGAGTGGGTTCGTATATTGGCACACTTAAAGAAATTACAGAGCATTCATATTGGATTAATGCCAGCGCGACTGGGTTGGCAAACAGTACAGGCGATAATGAAGCGCTGGAGCCTTCTAAAGGTGGGTTCGGCAGTAAGGTCCACGTAATTGTGGTGCACTAGGTATGCTAGTTAAATTCTTCCTAACAGGTAGTCAAGAGGCAGAACGCAAGCAATTCATACACTTGTTGGAAAGCGTTAAAGCCTCAGCTGTTTTGGCAAACAAAGCCTACGACACAAACGAGTTGCGGGAGTGATTAAAAAAGCAGGGAATAAAAGCAGTCATTCCACACAAATCGAACCGAAAAGAAACGATTGCGTGTGATTATTGGCATTATAAGGAACGACATACGGTCAAATACCTATTTTGAAAGCTCAAAGACTACCGTACTGTGCCAGGCGTTATGAGAAAAAAGCCATTAACTATATGGGGGTGCAGTCATTTGCATCGGTGCTTTTATGGCTGAGATGAAACGTCAACAGAATCTAGGCTTGCAAATACCCTGGCAGGTTAAAGACGTTATCTTTTCTACAGATGATTTGCTCTATAGCGAACTTCGCCTGCATATCGACTTTGCATTGAGATCACTCTTTCCCGATGAAGCAAATGATCCTTGTCCAGTACACGATACCGTGGATCGACAGTGGCGAAATTTGAGCTTTTTTGAACACAGCTGTTATCTATATTGTGCGGTACCACGCATTACCACGTCTGAGGGTAAATTCCGTACCGTTCATATTTCTTGGGTGTGTCCTGATAGTGGTTTTACGCTATTATTCGAGGCATTGGCCTTGATTGAACGGGATATACTGGTCAATCGTGTTGCCGAGATGCTTAAGGTTAACCTGCAGCGTGTCTGGGCAATCTTCAATCACCGGATCGGTAAGGCTAGGGCTGCGGATAATCCGAGATCTCTTACTAAGCGGGAAACTGATGAAACATCGACCAAAAAAGGCCATCATTACGTCACCGTATATGTCGATTTAGACACATCTCGCGTGATTCATGTCACCAAATGTAAAAACAAGGCGATATTGAAAAGTATTCAGCAACTCTTGAAACTAAATGCGTTGAAAAGGAACAGGTAAAGCAGCTTAACATGGATCTGTCTCCGGCATTTATTGCGGGAGCTGTCGAATCGTTTCCTGATGCACAGATTACCTTTGATGGCTTTCATGTTGTGAAACTATTAAACGAGGCCATGAGCCAGGTGCGAATTATTGGGCGTAAAGAGCATGATGCACTGAAAGGTCATAAATATACGTTTCTAAAAAAACGAGTTAATCTATCGAATAAGCAGGAACAATTACGGGGAGAAATGATTACGCTCTATCCCTAATTAGGCGAAGCTTCTCGCCTAAAATACTATTAAATGATCTTTGGACTATGCCCAATAAACAGGCGGCAGAAGCTTTTCTTTAATAATGGTGTAATGAGGTAAAAGTCGCTAACATCCCTGTATTTATGATGTTCGCCAAGACCGCCAAAGCACATTGGTCGGAATTGTTCATTTTGTCACATCACATATCACCAACGGTATTCTTGAAGGTATTAATTGTAAGATTCAGCTAGCTAAACGCCGTACCAGAGCTTATCGCTATATTAATAATTTCATTAATATGATTTATTTTCTTTGTGGGAAATTGAAATTCGATTACCTACTTTATTTCACATAGAGCCAAAATTAAAGATGGAAAAAATATGAGTAATAATTCTAAACAGTATGATAGTAGTAGTATTCAGGTCCTAAAAGGATTAGATGCGGTAAGAAAGCGGCCGGGAATGTATATAGGTGATACTGATGATGGGTCAGGTTTGCATCATATGGTTTTTGAAGTGGTAGATAATTCTATTGATGAGGCTTTAGCTGGATATTGCAAAGAAATAAAAGTGATTATTCATGCAGATAATGCAGTGACGGTTGAGGATGACGGAAGAGGAATTCCGGTAGATATTCATGAAGAAGAGGGGCGGTCAGCAGCTGAGGTAATCATGACAGTATTGCATGCTGGTGGTAAATTTGATGATCAGTCTTATAAGGTTTCTGGTGGCTTGCATGGTGTAGGGATATCAGTTGTTAATGCGTTATCGGAAGAACTGGTTTTGGAAGTGCGTAAAGATGGTTTATTGTATAAGCAAAAATATTTGATGGGTAATCCTGTCTCGCCTTTAGCTGTTGCGCAAAAAATCAGCGGTACAGGGACATTAATAAGGTTTAAACCAAGCAAGCAAATTTTTACGGATACTGTATTTCACTACGATATTTTAGTGAAAAGATTAAGAGAATTATCTTTTTTAAATTCAGGCGTTTTGATAAGTATTCTAGATGAGCGAACAGATAAGCGAGATGTTTTTAAGTTTGAAGGTGGAATTAGTGCATTTGTTGAGCATTTAAATAAAAATAAAATACCTTTATTTAATGAGGTGTTTCATTTTAATGCCGAAAAGGATGGTGTTGGTATTGAAGTGGCTATGCAGTGGAATGATTCATATCAAGAAAATGTTTTTTGTTACACCAATAATATTCCTCAGAGGGATGGGGGGAGTCATTTGGCAGGCTTCAGGGGGGCGCTAACAAGAACGATTAATCAATATATTGAATTAAATGGCATAGCAAAAAAAGAAAAGGTAGCAACAATTGGTGATGATGCTAGAGAGGGATTGACTGCAGTAGTATCGGTAAAAGTGCCTGATCCAAAATTTTCATCACAAACAAAAGAAAAGCTTGTATCGTCAGAGGTAAAGGCTTTAGTTGAAGCAGTAATGAATGAAAAGTTCCAAGAATATTTATTAGAAAAGCCTTCCATAGCAAAATCAATTATTGGTAAAGTAATTGATGCAGCGCGTGCTCGCGAAGCGGCTAGAAGAGCTAGGGAGATGACTCGCAGAAAAACAACGCTAGATATTGCAGGACTTCCTGGGAAGTTAGCTGATTGCCAAGAAAAAGATCCAGCTTTATCAGAATTGTTTTTAGTCGAGGGTGATTCTGCAGGTGGATCAGCAAAGCAAGGTAGAGATAGGCGTACGCAAGCAATTCTGCCTTTAAAAGGTAAGATTCTTAATGTAGAGAAAGCCAGGTTTGATAAGATGATTTCGTCTGAAGAGGTGGGGACATTAATTACTGCGCTGGGTTGTGGAATAGGTAAGGATGAATACAATCTGAGTAAGCTGAGGTATCACAGAATAATTATTATGACTGATGCGGACGTGGATGGTTCTCATATTCGAACATTGTTGCTTACATTTTTTTATCGACAATTGCCTGAAATCATTGAAAAAGGGTTTATTTATATAGCCCAGCCACCGCTGTATAAAGTTAAAAAAGGAAAGCAAGAACATTATGTTAAAGATGATATTGAATTAAATGATTATTTAATTCAATTAGCATTAGAAAAATCACAATTATTTCCAGCAGAGAACACTCCTCCAATTCAAGGGCAGGGGTTGGAGGCTTTAGCCAAAAAATATGTAGCAGTAGAAAATATAATAAAAAGAATTTATAGAAAATACGACAGAGATTTTTTAGATATTTTATTAAATATAAACGGTTTAAATGAAGATAAAAGGCTAAATAAAGAATATGTATCTGAATGGTTTGGCTTATTAGAAACTAGATTAAATCAATACAGCGCTAATATACAATTTTCAGTTTCATTAGCATTTAGCCAAGATAATGACTTTTCAGCTATCGTCAGTAAGTTTCAGCACGGAGTAATGAAGTCATTTACCCTCAATCCAGTTTTTTTTAACGGGAAAGATTATAAGTCTATAAGTGAGTATGCTGAGCAAACAATTAATTTAGTGGGAAGTGAGTCATATGTTAAATTAGGTGAAAAGAGTCAGCAAGTAAAAACGTTTAAGCTGGCATTTGAGTGGATGATGAAAGAGGTAAAAAAAGGTCAACATATTCAACGATATAAAGGTCTGGGAGAAATGAATCCAGATCAGCTTTGGGAGACTACCTTAGACGCCAATAATAGACGGTTGTTACAAGTAAAAATTGAGGATGCAGTTGCTGCAGATCAGATATTTACAACACTAATGGGGGATGTTGTTGAGCCGCGTAGAGATTTTATTGTTCACAATGCATTAGATGTCACAAACTTGGATATATAGCTTATGTTAATCTTTCCAAATATTGATCCTATCGCGATTACCATTGGTCCTATTAAGGTTCATTGGTATGGTCTTATGTATCTAATTGGTTTTATAGGAGTTTATTTTTTAGGGCGATACCGAGCTCGTCAAGTTTGGTCGCCAATAACACCTGAATCTATTGAAGATTTAGTAACATATGGTGCTCTTGGCGTAATATTGGGAGGGAGGATTGGTTATATTTTATTTTATAATACCTCTGAGTTTATACATAACCCATTGGTATTAATTAAAATTTGGGAGGGAGGTATGTCCTTTCATGGAGGAATGTTGGGTGTATTTCTCGCTATGTGGTTATATAGTAAAAAAGTAAAATGTTCTATATTCCAGTTGACAGATATTATTGCGCCACTTGCGCCTATTGGATTGGGTGCGGGGAGAATTGGTAATTTTATCAATTCAGAATTATGGGGTAAGCCAACATCAATTGCTTGGGGAATGATTTTTCCAAATGGTGGTGAGATTATAAGACATCCCTCACAATTATATGAGGCCTTCTTGGAAGGGGTTTTATTATTTATAATTTTGTGGGTGTATTCGCAAAAGGAAAGACCGATAATGTCATTGACAGGAATGGCATTAAGCTTGTATGGATGTTTTAGGTTTTTCGTTGAGTTTTATAGGATGCCCGATGCTCATATTGGTTATTTGGCATTTAACTGGCTAACAATGGGACAAATTTTGTCGTTACCAATGATCGTCGGGGGGGCTATTATGGTTATAATTGCGTATAATAAAAAAATAATTTGATCATCAGTGTTCCCATATTTTAGCTTACTCAGGAACTAATCTAGCCATTAGTGCACACATAAGGTTGAACAAAGACATTCCTTTGAATATAGTAGCAATTCCCAATTTAAAACCATGCCATACTTAAGGTAATTTCGGGTTTCTACAATTTTACAGGTAAGCCGCTATTAACACTCAAATCCAGCATAAAGTAGCCCAATCCACGTTTTCATTTAATGCCGTTGTTTCAAATATTGCAGCAACATTTAGCGAGTTTCCAGATTTTCGCAAAAAAGGGAATCATCAAAAATACCAGATCAGTGATGCGGCAATGAGTGCCTTCTCTGTATTCTTTACTCAGTGCCCATCATTTCTAGATTTTCAAGAACGCATGCAAAAAAAGCATAACAAAAATAATGCTCAATCGATATTTGGTGTCCATCAATTGCCCTCAACGAGTCAAATCAGCAATCTGCTGGATCCGATTCCACCAGAAACGCTTTATCCCGTGTTAGCTGATGTGGGTGATCAACTTTACCAGAATGGTTGCTTGGAATCGTTCCGATCCATCAATAATACTCTGCTCGTGGCTTTGGATGGTACAGATTCAGTCAGTTCGGAAAAGATTTCTTGTCCATGTTGCACTCAACAGCTTTTAAAAAATGGTAAGACCCTTTTTCGTCATATTGTGATCACGCCCGTGATAGTGGCACCAGGTCAAAAACAGATCATTCCGCTACCGCCCGAGTTTGTTCAAGCTCAGGATGGTCATGAAAAACAAGATTGCGAACTGGCGGCAGCCAAGCGTTGGTTGACTAATTGGGGCGCTCATTATGCGGAACGACGGATCACAATTTTGGGCGATGATCTCTATTGTCATCAACCATTTTGCCAAGCGATAATGGCTCAAGATATGGATTTTCTCTTGGTCTGTAAACCCAACTCCCACAGCTTGCTTTATGATTGGGTGGCCGACTTTGAGCGGATAGGTCAGGTGCAAACCCTAAACATCACACGATGGACAGGCAAGAAGCATCTTACCGAGCATTATAGGTTCGTTAAGCAGGTGCCGCTTCGGGATAGCGACGATGCACTACATGTAAATTGGTGCGAGGTCACGATTAGTGATGATGCTCAGAAGGTGATTTATCGTAATGCGTGGGTAACCACGCATGATATTACCCCAGAGAATGTGCAAATCATTGTTGCTGCGGGTAGGTCGCGATGGAAAATTGAGAACGAAAACAATAATGTACTCAAAAATCATGGCTACCATTTTGAACATAACTTCTCTCATGGTAAAAAATATTTAGCCAATTTACTCGCCACATTAAATGTGCTCGCGTTTCTACTGCATACTGCCATGAGTTACTTAGACGAGATTTATCGTAAAACTCGTACTTCCTTGCCTTCTCGACGTACTTTTTTTGAACAGGTGCGAACTCTGCTTCAATTGATTCCGTTTGATAACTGGGAGCATTTCATAATGTTTATGCTAGATGGGCAGGAAATTATACCTGTTAAAACTTAGGGTTTTAAATTGGGAATTGCTGATGTGATTGATTGCTGCTTACTTAAATATAAAAGCAGTGTAGATATTGCTTAAAAATGAAAAGGGAGCTTAGATGCAATCTAAAAGCTCCCTTAGCATAAGTACAGAAAGAAATATTAACGTTTTGAGTACTGAGGACGTTTTCTTGCTTTGTGTAAGCCAACTTTTTTTCTTTCAACTATACGAGAATCGCGCGTTACGAACCCAGCTTTTCTAAGTGCAGGGCGTAAAGTTTCATCATATACCATCAGTGCACGAGTTAGTCCGTGACGAATTGCACCGGCTTGACCTGAAGGGCCGCCGCCTTTTACAAACACATTTACATCAAAATTATTGACCATTTCAACGCATTCTAGCGGTTGACGAGATACCATTTGGTCAGTTTTACGACCGAAATAATCTTCAATTGTTTTCGAGTTAATGGTTATTTTTCCCGTTCCTTTTGTTGCGTAAACGCGTGCAATTGCACTTTTACGACGACCGGTTCCGTAATACTGAGCTGCTGTCATGATTTACTCGCTTATAATTCTAAAAATTTTGGCTGTTGGGCTTGATGTTCATGCTCAGGACCCACATAAACTTTTAATTTTTTAAACATTGCACGCCCTAAAGGGTTGTTTGGTAACATTCCTTTGACTGCTGTCGTAATGATGCGATCAGGAAATGTGCTTCTTAATTTGCCAAGGGTGGTCGTTTTTAAATTGCCAATATAGCCAGTATGGTGTTGGTAAAGCTTGTCTTTTTCTTTATTGCCAGTAACGCCTATTTTTTCAGCGTTAACAACAATAATATAGTCGCCCGTATCAACGTGCGGTGTATATTCTGGTTTATGCTTGCCGCGTAGGCGACGTGCAATTTCAGAAGCAAGGCGACCTAACGTCTTGCCTTCTGCATCAACTACGTACCAATCACGCTTAACTTCTGCTGGTTTTGCACTAAATGTTTTCATCGTTTTGGTTTTCTATTCGTTTTACAATTAAATCTCAATAAATAAGAGCGAGGATTATACTAATAAACGGCAAATTTACAATAAGTTTTTGTTAGAGTTTTATGTTTAATGCATGTAATTTACGATAAAGATGAGTTCTTTCTATGCCAACAGCAGCGGATAATTTAGCGACGCTCCCACCTGAACGTTCAAAATGATATTCTAAGTAGGCTTTTTCAAAATGATCGCGCGCCTCCCTAAGTGGAAAATTAAAAAAATCTGGGCTGAGCGAAGAGATGCTTAAGCTTCTATTCATTGTTCCTAATGCATTTTTAACTTCATCAAGTTCAATATCCTCGCCTACGCCCAAAATTAATAATTGTTGTACTAAATTTCTTAATTCCCTTACATTGCCTTGCCAATAATAATTTCTTAAGTAATTTTGTGCTGCCATTGAAAATCGTCGAAAGGCAACTTTATCTTGGTTGACAAAATAGTCTACATAAAAACTTAAAAGAGCTGGAATGTCTTCGTTATGCTCTCTAAGAGGTTGTATCTCTAAAGTAATTTCATTTAGCAAATAATACAAATCTTGTCGAAAACGATTGGCTTTCACTTCCACGTCCAAAGAAATTCGAGTGGACGCAATGAGTCTAATATCTACATGGATTAATTCATTGCCGCCAATGCGCATAAACGTATTAGAGGCTAATGTGCTATAAAGTTTGAGTTGTGTTTCTTTGTCCATGTCGGCTATTTCAGCTAAAAACAACGTGCCGTGGTTTGCTTGCTCTAAAAAGCCAGGATAAATTTTATTGTCGTGTTCTTTGCCAAAAAACTCCACAGCAACATTTTCCGTAAAGATGCTGCCTACAGGTACATTAATAAAAAGACCTTTTCGATGTGGGCTGTGATGATGTAAATATCGTGCATACAGTTCTTTGCCAACACCTGCTTCACCTGTTAACAAAATACGTGCATCATGCTGCGCCAAGCGTTTAAGTTGATCTTTGATACGCGCTACTGTGGCGCTTTTGCCGACAGGTTCTATATCATTAACGGATTGTTGATGCTTGCTAGCAAATTGCTCTGATTTAAAGTTGCCCGATGCTAGGGCGTGCTCAACAACTAATAATAATTTAGCTAATGACAATGGTTTTTCTAAGAAGTCATACGCGCCTAGACGCGTTGCTTCCACAGCCGTTTCTACCGAGCCATGACCAGACATCATGACCACTGGGCAAAGCTTAGTATCCTCAGCAATCCACTCTTTTAATAAGGAAATGCCATCAATATCAGGCATCCAAATGTCGAGTAGAATTAAATTAGGTTGTTTAGTTTGTTTTAATTTTTTTGCAGCAATAGCATTTTCTGCCATTGTTACTTCATAGCCTTCATCTTCTAATATTTCACTGACTAACTGACAAATATCGGTTTCATCATCAACGACAAGAATGCGCGGTTTAATAGAATTCATCATTGGTATTAATTTTTTATATGATAAGCAGGAAATTGAAGAATAAAGCCAGCCCCTTTTTGGCAACGTGTATCAACCCAAATAGCGCCACCATGCTCTTCAATTATTTTTTTTACAATCGTTAATCCCAAGCCAGTGCCTTTTGCTTTAGTGGTGACGTAGGGTTCAAAAATTTCTTCAATATGCTCTTCTTTAATGCCTGGACCATCATCGTGCAGGGCAATTTCTATGAAGTGAGTGTCGTTTTTTTGTACGCGATGTAAATGTATTTCTATTGTGCCTTTTGATTCAATTGCTTCTAAGGCGTTTTTGATTAAGTTATGGAGAATTTGTCGAATACTAATGGGATCACCATTGATGAGTAAAGGTTCTGAATGGAAATGCGTTTTAAATTTTACCCCTGATTTTAATACGTAAAGTGCTAAAACTTCTTGAATTAATAGTGATAAATCGACGATGACAGTTTGTTTTTTGGAAGGTTTAGCATATTCTGAAAAATCATCCACCATTTCTTTCATGGCTTCAACTTGTTGCACAATAGTTCTTGTTGAGCGTTGCAACATATTGGCGTCTGCAGCGTCAAGTTTAGCGGCAAGCTTATGTTGCAAGCGTTCAGCAGAAAGTTGGATGGGTGTCAGTGGATTTTTTATTTCATGCGCTAAGCGTCGCGCCACTTCTCCCCATGCTGCATTTTTTTGCGCTTGAATTAAATCAGTGACATCATCAAATACCACGACGGCACCAATACGCAGTCCCTCTTGTGAGAATAACGGCGTCCCTCGACAAAGTAGTTCTTGACGACCTTTAGCACCTAAGAATGCAATACGCTGTTCCCAAATATCATCTGCTTGTTCCAGTAAGCGTTGAAGTAATTTTAAGGGTTCAGATAATTCAATCGCACTATCTGTTAATTGCAGCAAGCTTCTACCAATAAAATGCGTAACGGGAATATGAAAAATTCGATACGCCGCTTGATTGACGGTACGGATGTTAAACGCCGCATCAAAGCTAATCACCCCAGCAGTTATATTCGCTAAAATAGTTTCTAAATAAGCGCGTTGATTTTCTATTTCAACGCCTGCTAAACGGGATTCATTTTGTGCTTTAGCAATGCGTTGCGTCATGGCATTAAAGGATTCAACTAAAAAACCTAAATCATCGTGAGCGGTAACGGGTACAAGCTGATCATAACGTCCAGAAGCAACCGCTTGCGTGCCTTTAACCAATTCCTTTACGGGCGCAATGATATGTCTAATGCTGATAAACGCTGCCCAAATAGCGGCGAGTAAGCTCATCAGTAAAACAAGTGACAATGCCAGTGTAAAGCTGAGTTTTAATGAATGCCTAAGAAAATGCATTTCTTTATAGCGCACGAAGGCAAACTCGACAGAATCAGCTAAATCGGCAATTCTAACTGGCACAGGATATAGGGCTTGAAGATAATACGGTTGTTGCGCTTTTATGTTGATAATGACACGGATCATTAGTTCATTTTGGTGTAAAGGTGTGAGGGCCACATAATCTTTGTTTTGTCTTAATTGCAACCAAATAGAATCATCGGGAAGATTGGGTAAAATATCGCTTGGATTATTGCTGCTTGAGGCAATAATTTTACCCTGTCGAGAAAATAGCGTGACTTCTGAGGCGTCAGTTTGATTTCTTAGCTGATCGATTTCCAGCGTCATCATGCTGGGTGAGGTTGTTTCAAGTATCGTCGTGAGTTGTTGGGTCTGCTTTAAATGCCAGCGCATTCTCTGATCTAATGAGGCTTGGCTTAACTCAAGCGAGTCTTCCATAGCGCGATCAATTTCAACATTAAACCAGCTATCAATGCCTTGATGTAAAAATTGCATGGAAAAATAAAACACAATTGACGTTGGCGAGAGTGCAAGAATGATAAAAAATGACAGCATTCTTATGGTTAATTTTGACCCAGCTTCTTTTTTTTTAAATTGTTGGGTAAGCGTAATAATGTTGGCAATCACTAAGCCCAATAACACAATGGAACCCAGTGCATTAATAAGTAGCAGCCATGAATAAAGCTCACCTAAGGCAGAAGATTCTTGGGTTGCTGAGCTCATTAATTGTAATGACAGTAAGATAAAACTGAACAAAATAATGACAGTAAAATTAATACGTGGATTTATTTTGTGAGTGGCCATGATGTCCAGTTACTTGAAAGTGACCATTGATGATTAAGATGAGCAAAGGGGCGCAAAGGCAGAGGTAACGCATCAAGATTAAATAATATTTTTATTTTAATTGTCGTCGTAGCGGGTGTTGATACCGCATGTTGGGCAATTACCGGCAATGCTTTTATGTGTGAGATTGATGCGAGAGCGTTGGCCAGCTGCGAGAAATTAAACGTTTCTCCCGTTTCTTCATTATTAACACGATACATGTTTAGTAAGGCATGGTATCTGAGTTGATAATGAATATTGTGTTCGATCAGTGTGTTGGCAAGAAAAAATACCTGTTGTTCTGCTTTTATACGAATAGTCCAAAATAAAGGCACGCCATTCTGCAATGCTTCTAGTGCTTCAGGACTGAGTTGATAGGTAAAGTGTGCTGAAACAAGATAGTAATCGTTAACTACGCTAACCTTGACGTTATTAATGCGTGCGTGGTAATCATCGGCATAACTTGTGGGTGATAAAAACAGGCAAAACACCCACAGTACAGTAAATAAACAGTAGTTACGTAGATTATTTTTTACGCAAACGCGCATAATAAAAGCCATCCATATTTGCATCACCAGTGAGAATTTGGCGACCATAACGACCAGCAAAGCCCCACTCAGCATTAATAATAGCGTGTTCGGCATCAGGTGTTTTTGCAATAAAGTGCTCGATTTGCAATTCATTTTCTTGTTTTAAAATGGAACACGTGGCGTACACCAGTAAGCCATTAGGTGCTAACAGTGGCCAAATAGCCTGAAGCAGCTCTGCTTGTAGTTGAATTAAGTCAGTTATATCCTCAGCGTGACGTAAATACTTTATGTCTGGATGGCGACGGATAACGCCTAACGCAGAACAAGGTGCATCCAGCAAAATGCGCTCAAAGAGGATACCGTCCCACCACGAGGCGGTATTAAGCGCATCAGCAGTAATTAAATTTGCACTGAATTGTAAGCGCGTTAAATTTTCAACCACGCGTTCCATGCGTTTATTGTCGATATCAATAGCGGTTAAGGTACACTCAGGAGCCAGCTCTAAAATATGGGTGGTTTTTCCGCCTGGGGCTGCACATACATCTAAAACACGTTGCCCGGCTTCAAGATTTAATAAAGATGCGGCTAGTTGCGCAGCAGTATCTTGAATTGAGACAAAGCCCTCGGCAAAGTTAGGCAATTGAGTTATATCGCAAGGATGCTTAAGTTGCAGTGCCGTTGGGCAAATCGGGCTAATTTCTGCATCAATATTCTGTTGAGCAAGCAACTCAAGATACTCAGGCGGAGTGATTTTTGTCTGATTAACACGCAGTACCATCGGGGCTTGTTGATTATTGGCGGTCAATATTGCCAAGCTTTGCTCAGGCCAATCGTTGGTAATGGACTCAATTAGCCAGTGCGGGTGTGAATAACGTGTGTTGGCTTGTTGATCAGCCTGTGCGTCAAGGGTTTCACGCTCGCGCAGATAGGCTCTAAGCAGCGCATTGATTAAGGCTTTAGCCCAGGTTTTCTTTTTTAAGGCAGAAACAGTTTCTGAGACCGCCGCGTGTGGTTTGACGCGCATGAACGCTAATTGATACAAACCAACGTAAATAAGTGCTTTGACCTCACTGTCTTTTACAGGCTTTTGAGCTAAGCAAGTGAGGATAAAATTTAGTCGTTCAAGATGTCTGCATACGCCATAACACAAGGCCTGCACAAAGGCTTGATCTTTTGGGGACGTGAGTTTTTTTAAGTGCAGGTCAAGCGCTTGGGTTAAGGATTGACCATTATCTAAAACGTGAATTAAAACCTGGGCAGCGATGTATCGTGTATTTATGCTCAACCCAATGTTACTCCGTTAAATGTGTGGGCATTTAAAAATGCGTCTGCGGATATTTTTTTGCCGCCTGGAAGTTGTACCTCAAGTAATCTTAATTGACCATCACCGGTTGCAACATGTATGTGCTTATTGTCAATCGTCACTGTGCCAGGTAATAAACCCGTTGTAGGATTTGTTATCGTTTCTGCTAACCAGATTCGTAAAATATGCTCATGGAACTGCGTTTGTGCAACGGGCCAAGCATTTAATCCTTTAATTTTATTAATTAACTGCGCAGTTGGTTGGTGCCAATCTAGCTGTGCTTCAGTTTTAGTTATTTTTTCAGCATAGGTGACTAAGTCTTCATTTTGCGGTTCTGGCATAAGTGTATTATTCGCGAGTTGTGCTAATACTTTTGCTAAACCGAGCGCACCCAGTTCGGCCAGGGCATCGTGCACGGTGCTGGAGGTATCGTGCGAAGACAGTGCGTAGGTTTCTTTATGTAACATATCACCTGCATCTAATTTTTTAATAATGCGCATGACAGTAATACCTGTTTCATTATCACCCGCCATGATTGCGCGTTGAATAGGTGCTGCACCACGCCAACGGGGCAGTAATGAACCATGCACATTAAGGCAACCTAAGCGTGGTATATCTAACACTGCTTGAGGTAAAATCATGCCGTAAGCGACCACAATCATTAGGTCAGGTTTAAGGTCTTCGATACGTTGCCATTGCTCTGGCGCGTTAAGCGATAATGGCTGATAAACAGGTAAATTATGCTGTAATGCTAATTCTTTTATTGGGCTAGGATGCAGTTGTCGACCGCGTCCAGAGGGGCGATCAGGTTGCGTGTATACCGCACAGAGTTGCTCACGAGCAGTTAATAGCATCTGTAGACTAGGGACTGCAAAAGCTGGGGTGCCAGCAAAAATAATATTCATGAGGCGTGTTTTTCTAAGCGCTGGATTTTTTGTAGCTTTGATTTAATGCGATGCCGTTTTAAGTTTGATAAATAATCAACAAATAATTTTCCATCCAAATGATCTATTTCGTGTTGAATGCACACAGCAAGTAAATCCTGTGCTTCAAGCTCAAAAAGTTGACCAAATTTATCAAGAGCTTTAACGCGAATGTGTTCGCTGCGTTTGACGCTTTCAAAAAAACCAGGCACGGAAAGGCAGCCTTCTTCGGAATCTTTACTGCCTTCTTTAATTAATAACTCAGGATTAATAAGGCACAGAGGATCATTTTTTTCTTCACTAATATCAATAACAATAATACGTTGATGAATATTAATTTGAGTGGCAGCTAAACCGATGCCATTGGCTTGGTACATGGTTTCCAGCATATCGTCGATTAGCGATTGAATTTTTTCGTCAACTAATTGGACGGGAACAGCTTTTTTTCGCAGGCGATTATCTGGAAATTCAAGAATCGTTAAAATGCTCAACAAGTTCTCCATTAGATAAAATTAAGTTGACGAATTCTATATGAAATCACCTCATCTGCAAACAAGCCAGCAAGTGTAGAGATTCTCATCATGACAAAAATCCCTGATGACTCTGAGTAAGCATGGCGTTTGTTCAGTTACTTAACGACGGAAGAGCAGCATGAATAAACGATGACGCGCGTTAAGTGCACGCACTGCGTAAGCGTGTTTACAGCAACGTGTTTACAGCTAAGCAAAGCCTGCACTTTTCAGATTCTATTAGACGATTAAAATAATCGCGATCATTATTACATTCTGAGCAATTTTGTAACATACTGTTTAACTATGTTTTTACAGATTTAAATCATCATTGAAATTTTAAAAGATATGAAAGTTAACTACATTCTGCCCATTTTATCTTCATTAGGTTTGGTTTTTGCTGTGTATTCCACCATTAGTGGAAACCAAACGTTACCGATTGCTGCGGCAATTGCTCAACCCGCCTCAGCACCCTATGCGTCGTTCATCGCAGGGTCAGGAATTGTTGAAGCAAGTAGCCAAAATATTGCTATTGGCGCACCCGTATCACGCTTAGTCACACAGTTAGCCGTGCAGGTTGGCGACAAAGTTAAGTTAGGTCAGGCATTATTTTATCTTGATAATCGTGAGGTCTTGGCAGAAAAGTTAATGCGTGAAGCCGACGTAGCAAAAGCCAAAGCGGAACTGGGGGTTGCACGCGCAAGCCAGCAAGAAGCGCAGACTTTATTTGATTTACTCAATGCTGTCTCTGATGCACGAGCTATCAATACAGAAGATAAAGTGAAAAGACAACATACCTTGCTTGTAGCAAGCGCACGCACCACCAGTGCGCAGTCCAGTGTTCAGCAAGCCGAAGCGGCGCTTGCCAATGTTCATGTCTTACTCGAGCGCTTGATTATACGTGCACCTATAGCAGGTGAAATATTGCAAGTTAATGTTCGACCAGGCGAGTTTGCCGCAGCAGGCAGCGCACCTACGCCACTTATTTTATTGGGAAATTTAGACGCGTTTCATGTTCGGGTTGATATTGATGAAAATGATGTGTGGCGATTTTCTAAAAAAGGTAAAGCCATTGCTTATTTGCGGGGCAATCGAACGTTTAAAACAGATTTATCATTAGCTTATATTGAGCCATTTGTAGTGCCCAAAAAATCATTAACAGGCGATAGCACAGAGCGGGTAGACACGCGCGTATTGCAAGTGCTGTATCAGTTTTCTGGGCAACAATATCCCGTGTATGTCGGTCAGCAAATGGACGTATTTATTGAAACCTTTGAAGACCCCAATAACTAAGGCTCATGATGATGATAATTAAAGCGGTAGGGCTAAGTGTAGTATTGGCGGCCTTAACAGGATGCATGATCGTAGGCACTGATTATCACCCGCCTAAGCTTGATGTGCCCAAGCAATGGCAAGGCGGCACGGTTGATCAGCAACAGCGCGTAACCGATAAGTGGTGGGAACGCTTTCATGATGCGAACTTAAATCGCTTAATTGCCGACGTAATTAAGCAGAATATAGAATTAAAACAGGCTCTCTTACGGATTAAAGAAGCAAGAGCTCAGCGCTTAGTGGTTTATGCCACAGGATTACCTAGTGCTTCTGTAAAAAGTAGTGCCAGTCAGCGATTAAATAACAGCACTTCTTCAGCGCAATCTGTGGGTGGTTTTGGTGTAGGTGATCAACTGATCAGTATTTTTCAAAGTGGCTTTGATGCGCAATGGGAAATAGATTTATTTGGTGGTGCGCAACGCACGGCAGAAAATGCAGATGCATTAGTCGAGGCCGAGATAGAGTCAAGTCGTGCCATCTTAATAACCCTTCAAGCTGAAGTTGCCAGAAATTATGCTGAATTACAGACAAATCGTGCGTTATTGCGTATTGCTCAGCAGCAGCGAGATATTCAGCAACAACGTGGTGTATTAATACGGGTACGAGAAAGCTCAGGATTAGGTAGCACTGTAGATGTTGCAGAGAGTGATGCCTTAGTTGCAGAAAGTGACGCTAAAATAACGCAAATTAATCGAGACATTGACATAACTAAACATGCGCTCAGTTTATTACTTGGCGTAGCCGCGAGTGAACTACCTAGCTATTTAGGCAATAGCACAGTCTTAGCATTGATTAACGATACGACCATTCCCAGTTTACCTTCAGATTTGCTCAAACGGCGGCCAGATATTCGTCGAGCAGAGCGTCAATTAGCCGCCAGTAACGCCTCTATAGGTATTGCCATTGCTGAGATATATCCAAAATTAAACTTAACGGCTTTTTTAGGATTGCAAAATATGCGTATAACTGATGTTACGCCGTTGGGTAAATCATGGTCGACAGCTGCCTCATTAAGCATGCCGCTGTTTAATTGGGGGAAAATACACGCCAATATTAAAAGTAAAGAAGTGCAATTTGAGCGTGCGTTGTTAGCGTATCAACAAGTAATATTGGTTGCCTTTAATGAAGTCGAAGATGCTTTAGTGAGCTTAAGTAACGAAACCACACGGCACGATGCCCTTATTCGGGTAGTGCAAACCAAACAACTCGCGGTAAGCTTAGCGGATGCGCGTTATCAAGCAGGGGTAATGAGTTATCTTGATATGCTGCAAAATAAGCATAATGCTTTACAAGCCCAAGCCGAAGAGACCCGTAGTCAGCTGATTCTTTCTACCCAACATATTGCCCTGTTTAAAGCCTTAGGTGGCGGTTGGCAAACACTATCAGAAGTAAAGGGAGAGTGTTTAGCCTGTAAAAAAACCCTAGCAGAGCATGCCCGTAAATTACTGACTCGATAAATGAAAACCTAGATAAAAAGTAAGGATGCAGTCCTCAGCGTTATTGATAGGCGTTAGGGGGGATTTTATTAGATACTATCAAGCCTTTATGCCTTTTGGAAGCCTTCAAACAAAAGCGGAGGCGGGGGGCATTAAAAGCAAAACAAGTAAGCCGTATTTTGCTTTCTCTAAGCATTCTTAATGCGCGAGTGCGGCATTGACTGCAACATGCTGGTCACTACGCTCACTATGCACAACAGGCTTGGCTGATGATTTTTATAAAAATCATCAGCCAAGCCTCCTGGCCTTGATGCTTACCTTGGCGGCAATATTTAGTTTTGTCACGGAAAAACGTTGTTTTGTTCGTGTGATGAGCGAATTTTGCAACTGGATTTCTAATCACAGTCTGCACAGCTTTATCAATAGAATTTTGTCGTTTTTTACTTTTTTTCATCGTTTACCTCTTATAATAGCGTCTAAAAATTAACTTCTTACCCATAGATTAACAAAACTTGTGAAATTCAAAAAACATTTTGATGTCATTGTTATCGGCGGCGGTCATGCTGGCACCGAAGCCGCTTTAGCGTCAGCACGCTGCGGCGCAAACACCTTATTATTATCGCAAAATATCGAGACACTTGGGCAAATGAGTTGCAATCCAGCCATTGGCGGGATTGGCAAAGGACATTTAGTTAAAGAAATTGATGCCTTAGGAGGCATCATGGCTCATGCAATTGATTTAGCAGGGATTCAGTTTCGCACCTTAAATGCCAGCAAAGGTCCGGCTGTACGCGCCACACGTGCACAAGCCGATCGTATATTATATAAACGCGCAATTCGTTATCACTTAGAAAATCAGGTTAATTTATCGCTTTTTCAACAGATGGCGGCAGATTTAATTATCGAACACGACCGTGTCATTGGCGTTAAAACTCAAATGGGACTGTGCTTTTATGCGCGCGCTGTGGTGTTAACAGCGGGTACTTTTTTAGCAGGTAAAATTCATATTGGTCTTGAAAATTATAGCGGTGGGCGTGCTGGAGATTCTGCTTCCACGCTGTTAGCTGAGCGTTTGCGTGCACTGTCGTTTCGTGTGGAACGTTTAAAAACCGGAACACCACCACGCCTTGATGGTCGTACTATTGATTTTTCTAAATTAGAACGACAAGATGGTGACCAGCCCGTGCCGGTCTTTTCATTTATGGGTCACCAAGCGCAGCATCCCCAACAAATCCCCTGCTATATCACGCGCACCAATGAAAAAACCCACGCGATTATTCGTGCAGGCCTAGATCGCTCACCCCTATATTCTGGCGTTATTGAAGGTATTGGTCCACGCTATTGTCCGTCAATCGAAGATAAAATTGTTCGCTTTGCTGACCGCGATAGTCATCAAATTTTTGTTGAACCCGAAGGCTTAGATACGCATGAAATTTATCCCAATGGTATTTCAACAAGCCTTCCTTTTGACGTTCAATATGACTTTGTCCGCTCAATGCTTGGCTTTGAAAATGCTGAGATTGTCCGACCTGGCTATGCGATTGAATATGATTTTTTTGATCCCCGCGACTTAAAAGCCTCCTTAGAAACTAAGCAGGTACAAGGTTTGTTTTTTGCAGGTCAAATTAATGGTACGACGGGCTATGAAGAAGCGGCGGCGCAAGGCCTCATTGCAGGGCTCAATGCTGCTCGTCATATTCACGAATTAGAAGCCTGGTGCCCAAGACGCGATGAAGCGTACATCGGCGTAATGATTGATGATTTAATTACACGCGGCACGCAAGAGCCTTACCGTATGTTCACCAGTCGCGCCGAATACCGATTATTATTACGTGAAGATAATGCAGATTTACGCTTGACCCCAATAGGTCGGGACTTGGGCTTAGTGGCAGATAACCGCTGGGCAAGTTTTGAGCACAAACGTACTGCTATTACTGAGCTGCAAGACAGTATGAAAAAACATTGGGTGCGCACAGAAAGCCCAGCGGCGCAACACGTAGCAGAGCGTTGGGGCAAACCCTTAGTAAAAGAAGCCTCACTTATGGAATTATTACGCCGTCCAGAAGTTGATATTGAAGGCTTACTTGCACTTGCTGAGCATACCTTTGAGTATCCAGAGCAGGTTACTGAGCAGGTTGAAATACAAGCTAAATATGCGGGCTATATCACGCGTCAACAAGCTGAAATTGATAAGTCACTGCGTTACGATCACTTAAAATTACCCTTAACCCTTGACTACTTCACAATCACTGGGCTCTCCAATGAGGTCAGCGAAAAATTACGCAAGCAACGCCCTGAAACCTTAGGACAAGCTTCACGAATTCCTGGGATAACTCCTGCTGCCATTTCCTTGTTATTAGTTTATTTAAAAAAGAAATCTGCCTAATGAATGTCGCCCAAAAGCCCACGGCTCAGCTGCCAACATCTTGCCAAACACTGTTAGAAACAAGCATCAAAGCATTAAATCTCACGCTTTCTCATGCACAGCTTGAGCAGCTGAGTCTGTTTATCTTATTGATTCAAAAGTGGAATAAAATCTACAATCTCACGGCGATTAACACTGTCGATGAAATGATTAAATTACACATCATAGATAGTCTTGCCATTTTGCCCGTTGTATTAGGTGAACGCATTATTGATATTGGTACGGGTGCGGGCTTACCAGGCATTCCTTTAGCGATAGCGTGTCCAGACAAACAGTTTATGTTGTTGGACAGTAACGCTAAAAAAACGCGCTTTGTGCAGCAAGCGATAGTGGAATTAAAACTTACCAATGTTTCCGTACTTCATCAGCGTGTGGAAAGCTATCGCCCTGAGCTACTTTACGATACCGCAATAACACGCGCTTTTGCCAGTCTTCAGGATATTATTAAACTGACCGCGCATGTTATCCATCCAGACGGACAATTGCTTGCAATGAAAGGTCAACACGCTGAAACTGAAATAGCGGCACTACCAAGTACAATGATTGCATATACGCGCTGCACTCCCCTTAGTCTTCCAGGCGTAAACGCTCAACGTTGTGTGATTCAAATAACCGCCATAACCCCAGCCCCCTTAGCCTCTACCTTGGAATCTTAACGTGACTAAAATTATTGCCATTACTAATCAAAAAGGTGGCGTTGGAAAAACCACAACCAGTGTTAATTTATCGGCCTCCCTCGCTGCTCAAAATCGACGCATACTCCTGATTGATCTTGACGCTCAAGGCAATGCTGCAATGGGGTGCGGCGTTGATAAAGAAAATATCCAATACTCTAGTTATGATTTATTAATGGAGGATATTCCTGCGGCACAAACGGTCATCTCGTTACCAGAATTAAACTTTTCTATTATTCCTGGTAATGCCGATTTAACCGCAGCTGAAGTTCAGCTCTTAACCGCTGAACGTAAAGAAAGTCGTCTTGCTGATGCGTTAATTAGCATTCAAGCACATTATGATTACATCCTGATTGACTGTCCGCCTTCGTTAAACATGTTAACCTTAAACGCGATGGTTGCAGCACACAGCTTATTAATTCCTATGCAATGTGAATATTATGCCTTGGAAGGTATTTCAGCATTAATGTCGACATTAAAAAACATTCAGGAAACAGTGAATCCTAGCTTACATTTAGAAGGTATTCTAAGAACCATGTACGATGATCGAAACAGATTAACAAAAGATGTTTCCGAACAATTAATTCGTTTTTTTGGTGATGCGGTTTTTTTAACCTGTGTGCCTCGTAATATTCGACTGGCAGAAGCACCTAGTCACGGGCTTCCCGTTTTAAACTATGATAAATCTTCGCGCGGCGCACTTGCGTACACCGCCTTAGCGCAAGAACTTATCAACAAAGAAAAACACTAATATGACCACAAAAAAACGCGGCTTAGGTAGAGGCTTGGAGTCTTTACTGGCTGATACTAATACTGAAACAGTTAAGAGTAGTATGCCACTCGCAGAAACATCTTCTTCAGAAAACATAGTCGAACAACACAATCTTGTCGCGATGTACAAAGAAAATCATCTTGATATTTTGCGTGAGGCAGAATATCTGCAACAACTTTTAGACGACCTTGAAACCTTACTTCAACATAATAAGTAAGCACAATTATTAATCCCACTCTTTTCTTGAGAACAACTTATGGCTTTACCCAAACGTGGATTAGGGCGAGGTTTAGACGCTTTATTAGGTGATGTATCTCATAAAGAAGAAAAACCACATGCCACCCAACAATCTTTACCTATTGAATTTCTACAACGCGGAAAATACCAGCCTAGAAGAGATATTAATCCAGAGAAACTGCAAGAGCTGGCTGACTCTATTCGCGCGCAAGGTATTATTCAACCCATCATTGTGCGTCAGCTTGATGATAATAAATACGAGATTGTTGCCGGCGAACGGCGCTGGCGCGCTGCCCAATTGGTGGGGCTGGACACTGTGCCGGTCGTCATTAAAAGCATTGATGACCGTACCACAATGGCACAGACGCTCATTGAAAATATCCAACGTGAAGATTTAAATCCTTTAGAAGAAGCTGAGGCATTAAAACGTTTATTGCATGAATTTGGCATGACTCATCAGCAAGTGGCTACCGCTATCGGTAAATCACGCACCACCGTCACTAATTTGCTGCGCTTAATAGAGTTACAACCAGAAGTTAAAATGTTGTTGCAAGAAAAACATTTAGAAATGGGGCATGCGCGTGCATTGCTGCCATTAGAGGCGCAGAAACAAATTTTAGCGGGACAAAAAATCGCCAAAGAAGGTTTGTCTGTACGCGCCACAGAACGCTTAGTGAAAGATCTTCTTAGCGAGCCCGCACAAAAAAAATCAGTCACTTCACCAATTGATCATGACACACTTAAACTTCAGCGTGATTTAAGCTCGCGCTTGGGGGCAAAAGTAGAGATTGCTCATAAAGATAATGGCAGTGGTAAACTTGTTATTCACTACACCAGTTTGGATGAATTTGATGGCATTCTTGAGTATATAAACTCGCCCATGCCTGATTGAACTATTAAACCCAAACGCATAAGTTTGGGTTTAAATTACACAAAAATCTTAGTGTTTTTGGTCTGAGTTTGGTGCGATATTTTCTTGTAATGCAGTTGTGGCAGTCCAATCAGAAAACGGAAAAGGCAGCGTTTCTGTGTTAAAGGTCACAAACAATAAAATATGATATGAATACAACGAAAGGTTTTTACCAAAACTAAGAATATTTTCGTTAGCTTTGCCCGTTAACAACGTTGATACCACTTGCAGAATGATGACTGCCCACAATAATAAGCGCAACAACTCACCAATAATGCCAAAAACCAACATAAAAAATAGTCTTTTCCAGGTGCTTAGCTGTTGCAAATTTTGATTTATAGCGTCTTTATTTATGTCCATTTACTTTATTTTTACCCACGATTCATAATATCTCGTAAATCCAATGCTGCAGCATTAGCACGCGCTACATAATTAGCCATTGTTAACGAATAATTTGCAAATAAGCCATACCCATCACCATTTAAAATCATTGGGCTAAAAATGGGTTCCAATGAATTCTCTAAGGCTTTAATCATAATATCGACAGTTCTCATTGCGCGTTTATCTAGCAAAATGTCTTTAAAATCGTGTTTTATAGCACGAAGAATATGCAGTAATGCCCAACTTGCACCACGTGCTTCATAAAAAACATCATCAACTTCTAACCATGTTACTTTAGCTATTGGCGTGCCTTGCTTATCTTGCTCTTCACGCTCTAAATCAGTTAATCCTGGGCCATAATTTGAGCCTGAACTATTAGCTGTTAATCGCGTGGACAAACCACCTAAACGTTTAATAACAACTTCAGTGTATTGCCAAAGGTTATCTGCTCTGGAATAAAACTGCGCATGTTTGATATTGCCGCCAAAATGCTGCAAACGTTCCATATATTTATGTAAAGCTTCGATTCCTTTTTCGTATTCTGCTTCGGTTGACGGCAATGCCCACGAATCATTTTCAAAATAAAAATAAGGTTCAGCGATGGCTAAATCAGGATCTTCTGCTGATTGTGACTGATCTCTAGCAAAATGGTTACGCAATGCTGAAGTTGCATCGCGCAACATAACTAAAGCACCAAACTCCCAGTTGGGTACGTTATCTAAAAATACGCCTGGCGGCCCTACGTCGTTAGTAATATAGCCGCCTGGTTTGTGCAATAACACTTCTGCGATATGTGCCAAGGTGTTGGTATAAACATAGCCAATAGGGATGGCATCGGTTTCGTGCATTTCTTCGGCACGTTTTTCCGCTTCATCCATAATGTTAAATTGACCTGGCTCACTCCCCCACCAAGCACCTAAAATAATCATAACAACCATCACAATGATACCAAAAACACCAAACCCCCAGAGCGCGCCTCTGGATTTCATATCTTGCATTGTTTCCTGTGTCGCCATTTAGATAGCCTTCCAAAAAGTGATGATGGGTAAATAAAATTTTACCTTCATTAATATTAAAACATATAGCTGTTGCAACGTTGCTAACTCAAATTAGTTGAAAAAAGAACTGAATCATTTACAGTATTTCGTATTTAAACGCAGGGCATGTTATCAGGTTTTTTGATTTTTTGCTTACCACACAGCCGACTAATCTGCTTTTTTTTTCGCACGTGGATGGGTTTTATCATAAATTACAGCAAGATGCTGAAAATCTAAATGCGTATAGATTTGTGTGGTACTGATATTACTATGTCCCAATAATTCTTGAACAGCGCGTAAATCTTCGCTAGATTCTAATAAATGACTCGCAAAACAATGCCGTAACATGTGTGGATGAACGGCTTCTGCTATGCCATGTTTTTTACACCATGCTGTTAAGCGTAGTTCCACATTGCGCGGCGACATACGCACGCCTCGTGTAGAAATAAATACTGCATTTTCTTGAGGCTTAGCTTTTTGTTGGCGCTGTGGCAACCATTGTGCAAGTGCCTGCAAGGCTTTACTGCCCACCGGAACCATTCTTGATTTACCGCCTTTTCCTGCACGAATATTAATAAATCGGCTATTAAAGTCAATATCCTGCACATCTACTCCTGTTAATTCACTCAGTCGTATGCCTGATGAATAAAACAACTCAAACATAGCTATATCACGCTGATCAAGAATGCTATTAGGCGGAGCATCCAGTAAGCCCATGATTTGATCCACATCTAACACTTTAGGTAGTTTTTTAGGGGCTTTAGGGGCTCTTAATACAGAAGCAGGATTACTCTCAACGCAACGATTTTTTAGCAGAAACGCATAAAAACTTCGTATTGCCGATAACTCACGTTGCACACTTTTCGCCCCTAAACCTGAACGATGACGTTGGGCAATGTACACTCGTAACTGTGCTGTGGTTAATGCTGCCCATGCCAACATTTGCATGTTTACGCAATAGTGCTGAAGTTGTGCAATATCGCGCTGGTAACTTTTTATAGTGTGCACTGAGGCGCGTTTTTCATAGGTAAGGTAATCAATAAAGTCCTGAACACTTGATGCTAGCTTAGTATTCATCGACATATTGACTTAATAAAGAAATCAGTCGTGTGCCAATTAATTCACTCATTTGAGTTAAAAATAAATTACCCATACTAAAATGAAATCGCTCAGCCTCGGTACTGCCGATAGCTAAAACAGCGTCTAACTCAGTAAATATCATGGGAATAATGACACACGATTGTACCTGCATGGCATTACTACCAAACAAGAGTCGTGCTTGAGCTAGACTTGGGCGTCCACAAAACACCTCATTTAACAGTAATTCTTTGTTAAATGCGTGCAGCTCATGGCTATCAGGTTCAAGAAAGAGGGAAGAATCCGACCACTCGCGGTTGGTTTTGACAATGCGTAATGACATAAAATCAGTATGAAAATAATCCGTCAATACGATATTGAGATTTTCTATGATTTCATGCAATGTTGAGGCATCTAATAACGCTAAAGTTAATTTATGCATACGTAACATTGACGTATCATTTTCTCGCGCAATTTCAATTAATGTTGTTAATTGGCTTTCCATTTCCTGATGACGGCTTCTAAACACTTCTAATTGTTTAGCAATTAAAGAAACAGCTGTACCACTAGGATGAGGGATATTAATTTTTTCTAATAAATCGAGATGATTATTAAAAAATTCTGGATGATGTTGTAAAAATAAGGTCACCTCACGCTCAGATAATCCCAGTGAAAGCACTTCATTGTCGAACGGTATTTTACCTTCAAATACTGACACTGCTGGCCCGTTCATGAATACGGGTTCACCGCGTCCAGCCCAACTGATATTCAGCACTCCTCCAGGTAATTCAACCACCACTTCAGCATCTAATGCGTGTTGCTCAATGCCAATCACCACGGCAGCACAGGCACCACTGCCACACGCTAAGGTTTCCGCGGTGCCACGCTCATAGACACGCAATTTAATATGTTGGCGATCGATAATTTGCATAAAACCGATATTAGCGCGTTCAGGGAAAATAGGATGACACTCAAGCGCATAACCCAAATCAGTAACCGCAGCAGTAGTAATATCATTGACCTGAATAACCGCATGAGGATTACCCATCGACACTGCGCCAAAGGCTTTTTCAACTTCATTAAGTTTGACGGTATAAAACTTAGATTCTTGCTCGGCAAGCAAAGGAATTTGCTCGGGCGCATGTTTAGGCACGCCCATATTAACGGTGATGGAGTCATTATCTGCAAATGCTAACACCAACACACCACTGCGTGTTTCAACTGTTATAACAGGTTTGTTAGATAATTTTTTATCGCGTACAAAACGCGCAAAACACCGTGCGCCATTACCACACTGAGAGACTTCACTGCCATCTGCATTAAAAATACGGTATTTAAAATCAGCCTGTGCAGACTGTGGCTTTTCAACTAGCAATAGTTGATCAAAGCCAATGCCAAAATGACGATCCGACAGCCCACAAATAAACGCTGCTGTTAATTCTACTGTTTGATTTATTGCATCTATCACCACAAAATCATTACCTAAACCTTGCATCTTTGTGAAATTAATCATCTTTTTACGTTCAAAATAGTATAAACATACGTAGCAAATAATGCTTAGCTCAACACGCTAATTCATTTCTGCCCGCCAAAAAAAGAAGAGGCACGCTCTTCACTCGTGGCAATTGCATGACGATAAAAATAAACATAGCCTAATACCTTTTTATTTTTAAGGACATGCGCCAACAATTTGCCAGAGTAATGTATCGACAAACATAATTAAACTTTAATTAATTTTCTAAAGCACATATTAAGCGTGAGTACATTGAGTTAACTGTTTGTTGATATTGGTAGCGTAAATTGAACGCAAGAGGCGGTAATTACTGCCGTAAATCTTTTAGTACTCTGACAATATCATTATGCTCAGGAATGATTTCAATACTGAAGCCTAATTTTTTTATTAAGCTCAACATTGCCGTATTCGCACTTAATACTTCTGCTTCAAAAAAAGTAATGCCTTGATTTTTAGCCGTTTGCATTAATATTTTCATGAGTTTTGCTCCCACCCCTAAGCCCTGACAATCATCAGCAACGACTAAGGCAAAATCTGCTGAATACCCATCAGGATTTTTCATATACCGACCAACCCCTAATTCTGCGGGCATATTGGCATCTTCAGTTACCGCGACAAATGCCATTTCACGATCATAATCAATTTGCGTAAAACGGACGATCATCTCGGGGGTTAGTTCATGCAAATCCTTCATAAAACGAAAATATTTAGTTTTATCAGATAAGCGATGCATAAAATCCTGCTCAAGCATGGCATCCTCTGGGCGAATTGGACGAACAGTAATATTTACGCCATTTTTTAATTGCTGAGACTCAATTAATTCATGTGGGTAAGGATGAATAGCCATGTGTGCATACGGATTTAATTGATGCACAGTTTCTGCCTTAATACGCGCATCGACAGCAATAGCACCGTGTGCATCAACAATTAATGGATTAATATCTAACTCGATAATTTCTGGCAACTCGCTGACCAGGGTAGAAATATTAAGTAGCACCTCAATCAGTGCGGTCGTATTGGCGGCGGGTAATTGACGAAATGCCTGTAAATATTTGGCGGCTTTGGTGCGTGCAATCATTTGCTCAATCATATACACATTTAGCGGTGGCAGCGCGACGGCACTGTCGTTTAAAATTTCCACCATCGTCCCGCCCAAACCTACACTTATTGCCGGGCCAAAGACAGGATCGCGCACGACACCCACCATTAATTCACGTCCGCTGCTGGATTTAAACATGGGCTCTACGGTCATTCCCACCACCTCAATTTCAGGATATTTTTGTTTAATCTCCGTTTCCATTTCTAAAAAGCACTTAGAAATTTCATGCACACTGGCGATATTTAATTTTACACCGCCAATATCAGATTTATGACTAAACTCAGGCATATTAATTTTTAATACCACTGGAAACCCCATGGTTTGCGCTGCAATCATGGCATCTTTGGCACTGGTCACTGTAATGGTTTGAGTGACTGGGATATGAAACGCCGATAAAATTGCTTTCGCTTCTTGTGCAGTCAAGACCTGACGATTTTCTGCCAAAACACGCTCAATAATCAACCTTGCACCCTGCACATCAGGCAAAGTAGATGCTGCTTTGGGTGAAGGTATTTGTTTTAATAAGCATTGGTTTTTGGTGAAATGCGTTAACAATGAAAAGGCATCAACGGCGGTTTCTGGCGTAGTAAAATGTGCGACATTGCTATTAGCAAATAACTCCCTGCCTTGTTGAACTTTTGCACCTCCTGTCCACGAAGCTAACACGGGTTTAGTGCTGAGTTTGGCGGCATCGATAATACATTGCGCAACGTGCGTAGGCTCAGTCATGGCTTGTGGTGTTAAAATAACCAAGACACCATCAATTTGCTCATCTGCCAAACAGACCGCCAAGGCATTTTGATACCGATCAGAACTCGCGTCACCCAAAATATCAATAGGATTTGCATGTGACCAATGCACTGGCAAGCTGCTATTTAAGGCATCAATACTGCTTTGGCTTAAGCTTGCCATGCTGACGCCGACATCTTCAGCACGATCCGTACTCATCACACCTGGCCCACCTGCATTGGTAATAATTGCCAGACGCTCACCATTAACCGTGTAATTATTGGCCAAGACTCGGGCGGCAGAAAATAATTCCGCAATACTGTAAACACGCACCACGCCAGCGCGGGCAATGGCAGCATCAAAGACACTATCACCACCGATCATTGCGCCTGTATGCGACATCGCCGCTTTACAGCCAGCCTCATGACGACCTGATTTAATTAAAATAACGGGCTTTAAACGCGCCGCTGCTTTTAAGCCACTTAAAAACCGACGCGCGTCACGAATTCCTTCAACATACATTAAAATTCCTGTTGTTTTGGTGTCCGTCGCTAAAAAATCCAGCACTTCGCCAAAATCAATATCCGCAGCACCGCCCATCGACACAACAGTTGAAAAGCCAATATCCTGACATTTTGCCCAATCTAAAATAGCCGTACACACTGCGCCAGATTGTGATAGCAACGCTAAATTACCGTCTTTAACCACGCCATCACCAAACGTAGCATTTAAATACCCACTGGGACGCACCACGCCCAAACAATTTGGTCCAATTAAACGAATACCAAAACGCTGCGCAATGCCTAATACTTCTTGTTGAAGCCGTATTCCTTCTGCACCTAATTCACCAAAGCCTGCGGTAATAATAATCACCGATTTCACGCCTTTTTCACCGCACTGACGCATTACGCTGGGTACTGAAGGTGCGGGTGTAGCAACCACGACAAGATCAATATCGCCTTGAATCGCGGTTAATTCTGGGTACGCTTTTACCCCTAATAACACCTCATGTTTATGATTAACTGGATATAACGCACCCTTAAATCCTGCTTCCTGCATATTAATAAATAAACGATAACCCACGCTATCAGGTCGTTCAGAAGCGCCCACAATGGCGACGGACTGAGGGGTAAAAAAATGCTTTAGATAATGCGGACCCATAAATACTCCATAAAATAATGTGATAATAATGACAACGATAACGAACTTTGCACATAAATGCACAATTTTGCAAAGGTTTCACCCTACGAGAGCAATCAACAACGCGCCATAAGTTCAGTGCTCACGAGCGTCTATCTAGTAATTTAGTTGATTAATTTGTATAAAATATTAGCGTCAATAATCATGATTTTTGATGACAAAGACACGCTTCGGGCAAAAATTATCATAAGCAGTAGTATAAAAATCAATGCCGTTGCTTGGTTGGTTTGTTCCCGTTCCTTTTGAAGGGTAGGTTGCTCACGCAGGTATTCATGGCGGGCTTGATATGTGTTGTCTTAACGTTCTTTTTCTGAAAAGAGTGACTAGGTTGTAATCGGTGTTAGGTTGTATTGCGACGCTTGGTGGCTCAGCGTTGAGTGCAATATGGCTTGCCGCAGTAAGCTATGCCTGCTTTCACGGCCATTAAGTTAAGCCGTTCGTGGTGAGTGTGTCGAACCATGAGTGGCTTAACTCCAGAGTATCGCTCCGCTCCATACACCTATCTTGCAGCACCAAATTTTGGCATTCTCATATTTTTTTTAGTGAGGATAAGTAATGAAAATAAACGCGCACTATCGATATCATGTACAAGCGTGGCATGAAAGCGGATTGAATCAGGCAAATTATTGTCGCCAGCAAGTCAGTTGCCACCATCGGAATTTCGCGGGTCATCTTCAGTATTTCTTCACTGAGTTTTGACAATTCCCCAGTAGTGGCATCAACCACTTTCGCCACGCCAGCAAAGCCTGCCTCAAACTTAGCCGCTTTGTCTATCGAGCCATAAACGACCGCTAAGGCGGCTCCAAACTCAATCAGGTCGCCTTGCAATTGGGCAAAGGTATAACCCACGCCGTTTAAATTGCTGCGTAATTCGACCGCCATCGTTGAGGCATGAAGCTCTGCTTGTGCCATTTCAGCAAAGGTCAGATCGCCCGATTGGCGTAAATCACGCAACGCGGTTTGCACGGCATTAATTCGACCTTGAATTTCAGAATGCGGAGTAAGCCCTAGTGTTTCACGGTTGCCACGGCTTGACGCTTGACGCGCTTGTTCAGCGGCAGCTTGACCTGCCTCACGTTGTAGGCGCGTATATTCTGAGGCGAGATTTCTAACATCAATGCCTTGTTCGCGTAAAGCTTCACGATGACGATGCACGGCGGCACGCATCGATTCCATTTGCCCTTGCAATTGTGCGGTACGCTGCCGGGCGGAATCAAAAGCACGTTCAGATTGCGTGGTGCTTTGCTCAGATCGGTGTAAATCACCGTGTAATTGTCTGACTTCGGCGGCTAAAGCGCGGTATTGTGGAGAGGTTCTGCTCGCCGATTCTGCGAGGTCTTGCAATGCCCGTTGCCCAAGCGCATATTGAACGCGTAAGGCTTCGGTTTGTTGCTGAGAGTCTCTAAACTCACGCGCTAATTGCGCCGTTTTGGCTTGTGCCTCAGTGACCGCCGTGCCGATTTCTGACAATGATCGCTTTAAGTCACCAAACGCTTTAATCGCATCAGTGGCACTGGCAGAGATTCTTAATTGTAAATTTATATCATTCGACATAGGACACTCATGGAAAAGTTTATTGTTCGGTTATCACTCTTTGGGCTTGCAGTGGCTTTGCTTGCGCCTGCGTTTCCTTTAGTCGCGTTATTCATTCCGTTGTTAATGCTGATTTTTATGCTGTGGATATTCCTTACGGTAATCGTATTGCTAGTGGGTGCTATTCGTTCCGTGTTGCACTAGCTCATTGTTTTGTTTGTCCTTTCACCTGTGCGGCAATCGATGCTAAGAACGCATTACCGGCTTTTTGATCGTGGTACTCATAGCCCAAATACGCTTTGACTAGTAAGTGGGTGGGCGGATTTTCGCGCTGGTAAGCCTCGTATTCGTGTAAATGGCTTAGCGTCATCTGGTTGTCGATGTTGTCATAGGTCCAGCCATAGCAGCTTGATAAGTGCGCGTAAATGTCGCCCCAATTAAAGGCTTTGCCGGTTTTTTTATCGTCTTCTGGGCTGAGTTGACACAGTTCAGGCAGTGCCTTCAGTAATTGTTCGAGTTCGCCTGTTTTAAGCTTTGTTACGCTTATTTTTTCGGCGGTTACCGCCTTCAGTAAGGCAGTGATTGCGCTAATTTGTTCGCTTACGTCGGTGCTGTTTGCCAGTTGGTTATAAGCGGTGATGATGATTTTGAGTTGCTTAAAGACGGATTCGTTAAGCTGCCGTGGCTTACCTGCTAAGATGAGTGTTAGATTCATTGGCGGATAATGGATAATCAATAAAACAGCACCGTAGAGATGCGATGTA
>Ga0247833_1001850_pt1 | contig 32848 bp, 35 predicted proteins | sample LaCruzMarch2015__7_FD_187117 | JGI IMG/M metagenome (GOLD analysis project Ga0247833, IMG submission 187117) | Freshwater microbial communities from meromictic Lake La Cruz, Castile-La Mancha, Spain - LaCruzMarch2015_8m | ecosystem: Environmental > Aquatic > Freshwater > Lake | place: Spain... | reverse complement strand
TGGGGTGGTTCCCTTGAATTGCTGATACCAGCTTCAGATCTTGATCCTCAATTGCCCGCAGGCGGCAATGCTTTTTTGTTGCTGTTGCCCCTTAAAGAAAAAATTGGCAACTAAACCATGTGGTCCAGAGCGCTAACGCTTCTGTCCATTCAACGCAGGCGCCATAGCTGTCGCCGCTGTGGCCTCCGAGTTTTTTGCCAAGCCATAGGGGCAGAAGCACTGCAGGAATTAGTCCGCTAATACCTGCCGGCAGGGGTAACCCTGGTATCAAGAGGCTTAAACCCAGCAAAAGAGCGAAGCAAATACCTGCTGGTATCAATTCTTGGTAAAGGCCTTGGCTCATTTCACGATGAAAAGCGGCACTACCGCCTGGCCGCAGATAAGGGAAACGATCGATTGCTATCAATGGCGCCAGCCTGCCCCAAAAGGCACTCCAAATCAGTGCAGCTGGTGCCGCTGAACCGGCCAGGGCTAGTAGAGCCGCAGCTTTTAGCAACAACAACAACACCCCAGCCACTAAGCCGCTGGCGCCGATGCGGCTATCTGCCATCGCTTCTAAGCAACGCTTACCGGCACCAAGGCCATCGCCGCAATCCAGCACCCCATCAAAATGCAAGCCACCGGTAAGCCAAAGGCCAAAAGCCAGCACTAGGGCCACCAGGCTGGCGAGTGGTATTCCCGCGGCTGCTGCCGCCAGCCAAATCAAGGCTTGCCCCCCGCCTATCAGCAGGCCGATTGCGGGAGCAAAGCGGGCAATGCGCTCAAAGCGTGGTTTTAGCTTTGGAGGTGCTGGCAGGCAGCTGTAATAAATCCAGCTACCCAGCAGATCAGGCCACCAATGGCGCATGGCTGCAACCTGCAACTAGCCCCATCCTGGCGGCCCATAGGGTGAGTTAATCCGAACACACCGATGTGGCAAGCACTGCAGTTCCCTTCAGCTACGAAGTGCTGCAGCAATGCCCAAATACCCAGGCCCGCATCGGGCGTTTTTATACCCCCCACGGGGTTGTGGAAACACCACGTTTTATGCCGGTGGGTACTGCTGCCACAGTGAAAGGCATCAGCATGGATCAGCTGAAAAGCACTGGCGCGCAGATGGTGCTAAGCAATACTTTCCATCTCCATCTGCAGCCAGGTGAATCGATAGTGGCCGCTGCTGGTGGTCTGCACCGATTTATGGGTTGGAACGGCCCGATGCTTACCGATTCCGGTGGTTTTCAAGTGTTCAGCTTGGCCAGCCTCAATTCGATTTCGGAGCAGGGCGTGACGTTTAAATCACCCCGGGATGGGCTGGTGGTGGAACTCAGCCCAGAGCGGGTGATGGCGATTCAAAACGCCCTTGGGGCAGATGTGGTGATGGCCTTTGATCAATGCCCTCCCTACCCCGCTAGCCACGCTGATGTGCAGGAGGCAACAGCGCGCACCCATCGCTGGTTAGAGCGTTGCGTTGCTTCCCATAGCCGCTCGGATCAAGCTTTGTTTGGCATTGTTCAAGGTGGCTGCTACGAAGATTTGCGCAAAGAAGCGGCCCGGGTAGTGGCTGGATTTGATCTGCCGGGAGTGGCTATTGGCGGGGTGAGCGTTGGCGAGCCGGCCTTGGCTATGCATGAAGTGGTGCGCTGGGTGGCACCACTGCTGCCACTTGATAAACCCCGCTATTTGATGGGGGTTGGCACCCTGCCTGAAATGGCTCAAGCGGTAGCCCAAGGTGTTGATTTGTTCGACTGTGTGCTGCCCACCCGCTTGGGTCGCCATGGGGCTGCCCTGGTGGGGGGCGAGCGTTGGAATTTAAAAAATGCCCGTTTCCGCAACGACCACACCCCGCTCGATAACAGCTGCCCCTGTGCCACTTGCCAGCAGCACAGCCGTGCTTATTTGCACCACCTAATTAAGAGCGATGAAATTCTGGGCCTTACCTTGTTAAGCCTCCACAATCTCACTCAATTACTGCGCTTTACCAATGCGATTGCAGCGGCCATTGCTGATGGTTGTTTTTCAGAGCATTTCGCTCCGTGGGAACCGGATTCAGCGGCGTCTCATACGTGGTAACTTCAACTTGTTTCGCCCTAGACGGTGACTGCTGTTATGCCATTGGCCGTGCTCACCCACCTAGCCCAACTTCCAGAGGCTTACCGGGCTTTTTCGCCCCTGGTGGATATTTTGCCGATTATTCCTTTGTTTTTCCTGCTGCTTGCTTTTGTTTGGCAGGCTTCGGTGGGTTTCCGCTAAGCACCGCAAAAGCAAATTGAGGCAAGGCCAACATGCGGCGCCAACGGCTCGGTTCTTGTACCAGCCGGTAGAGCCATTCGATTTGCAGGGTTCCCATCCAATTGGGAGCCCTTTTCTTTTGGCCGCTCCACACATCAAAACTCCCCCCCACCCCCATCCAAAGCCCAGGCTGGCCTTGATGTAGGCGTTGGATCCAGGTTTCTTGGCGCGGAATACCAAGGGCCACAAGCACCAGATCTGGCTGCATCTGCAAAATTTGCTGCTCCAATTGCGGCCACAAATCCAGGGGTTGATAACCGTGAATTGTTAAAACGAGTTGCAAGCCGGGATATTTTTGAGGTAGCTGTTTACTCAATAAATCCAGCACCGCCGCTGAACTGCCCACTAGGGCTACGCGCCATCCATTTGTGGCGCTGTGGGCTAGTAATTTATCGGCCAATTCGATGCCCGGGCTGCGTTTAACGCGAATTCCCTGCCGCCTTAAGGCCCACACCACTCCAGCTCCATCCGGGATTATCAGTTCGGCTGCGCGGATTGCTGCCCCCAGCGCTGCTTGGCCAAGAGCAGCCATTGTCATTTCAGCGTTAAGGGTTACCAACTGCCCACCACCGCTGGCTTTAAGGGCAATTGCTGCCGCAAGCACGTTGCTGCACACATCAACTGGTAAACCCAACACCTGGCAACGTTGGGGAACGGTGAAATCTGCTGCCATGGAGAGATGGGGTTACCGGAGAGAATCTGGCGGATGACAACACCTTTAACAACAAACCAACTGGCCACCTTGGGCCGCATCGATGCTGCTGTGGATCGGGTGTTGTTGCAAAGGCAGCATCCCGTATCTGGTTTGCTGCCCGCCAGCACAGCCCACAACGTGCATGGCAACTACGGGGATGCCTGGGTTCGAGATTGTGTCTACACCATCCAGGCGGTGTGGGGGCTGGCCTTTGCCTGGCGTAGGGAGGGTTCTAAACCGCAACGGGTTTTTGAGCTCGAGGAAAGCGTATTGGCCTTGATGCGGGGTTTATTGCGGGCTCTTATGGGGCAAGCCACCAAGGTGGAGCGTTTTAAACAAAGCCTCAAACCGTTTGATGCGCTTCACGCCAAATACAACACCGCCACCGGACAGCCGGTGGTGGCTGATAACGCCTGGGGGCATCTACAGCTTGATGCCACCGCCCTATTTGTGTTGCAGCTGGCTCAATTCAGCCGTGCCGGCTTGGTGGTGGTGGTTAACCAAGCCCAAGTGGCATTTATACAAAATTTGGTTTTTTATCTCAGCCGCGCCTATCGGGTGGCTGATTACGGCATTTGGGAGCGGGGGGATAAGGGAAATAATGGTGCGCCGGAGCGCAATGCCAGCTCGATTGGTTTGGTGAAAGCAGCTCTTGAGGCGGCCCAAGGCCTAGATCTCTACGGGCCTGAAGGCGATGGCAGCGCCCTGCTTTGGGTGCCACCTGATGCAATCGTGCGCTTGAGGCGTGCCCTGGAGGGTTTATTGCCGCGGGAATCCGCCAGTAAAGAAGTTGATAGTGCCTGCCTCACCACGGTTGCTTACCCCGCCTGGGCGATTGATCGAGCCGATCTGCGCCAACGCACTTTGGATGGGATCCGCCGCCAGCTTGCCGGCAGTTATGGCTACGCCCGTTTTCGCCGTGATGGCCATCAAACGGTGCTGGAAGACAGCAGCCGTTTGCACTACGAACCAGAGGAATTGGCCTGTTTTGAGTCGATTGAATGCCAATGGCCTTTGTTTCTTGCCTTTGAATTGATTAGCGCCTGCATGGAGGAGCGCTGGGAGGAGGCAAGGGCTTTTCAGCAACGGCTCACGGCCCTTGCGTTGCCCGTGGGCAACGAATTGTTATTGCCTGAGCTCTACCTGGTGCCGCTTGAATTTGTAGAAGCGGAACGCCGTTATCCCGGTAGCCAGCCGCGGCAAGCTAATGAAAATTTGCCCTTGTTTTGGACCCAAAGCCTTTGGTTGCTAGGGGAATTGCTGCTTGATGGTTTAGTGAAACCAGAGCAGCTGGATCCTTGCGATAGGCGTTTGCCGCGCCAGTTGGGTTGCGAGCGGGTGCGGCTGGTGTTTGTGCCAGGCGATCAATCCGTGGCATTAGCTCTTGCGGCAGAGGGGATTCCCATGGCCACACCCGGTGATGCTGGGGTGGCAGTGCAGCCCTCTGCCTGCTTAACGGCTGCTTTGGCTGATATCGGTGCCTGCCCCAGCCTTGGCTTAACGGGGCCAGGGGCTGGTGGGGTGGCCACCCTTGCCGTAACTCGCTTGTATCGCTGTGGTGGCATCCCCACCGCTTTTTTACCGCCGGTATTGGAAGAAGGCGTTTTTTATCTAGCCGACGACCCTGAGCAGCTGGCTGATGCAGTTTTAGGGGAATTGCGAATGCTGCAGCGCCACTGGCGTGATCAAGGCGATCCCCTCTTGCTTGTGCCATTAGCAGCAACCGCGTTCAACAGGCAGCCGGCTGGGTTTATGGCGCTAGCGCGGCAATTAAGTAGTGGCGAGCTGGAAGGGCTGGAAGTGTGCGTTGGCACCTTGGCCGAACATCTCCCCCATCTCTGCTGGGAACCGCTCCAGCTGCCGGCTATCGCCCCGATCAGCCCAGTGCGGGCGAGCCCGCTGCGCTTGGCAGAAGCTCGCGGCTACCGCTCCCTTTCAGTGGCCCAGGAGCAACTGCTGGAGCTGGAAACCACCTCCGTTCTCGATTTAGCGGCCCAGCTGTGGAGCAGCACTTTGTTGCGGGAACAGGCTGAACTGCTTGAGCAACTGCAGCTGCGTTTGGGCGCTAACGGCCAATTGCAAGCCCCCGATCAGGGCTTGCCTGTGGCTTTAAACCAGCTGTTGGAGGCTGTTTATCACCGCAGCCTCGAGGCGGGCGATTGGGAGCCGGTGCGCCGTTGTGCTGGTTTGCTGGGGCTTGTGCATCCCCATTTAGAAGATGCCCTAGACGACCTCTTAGCTCGCCATAAGCAATTGGTGGTGGGTCGTAATTACACAAACCAATCACGCATCAAAGAACCGCTTGATAGCGCTGAGATTGCTGCCCGCATTCGCCGTTTTAGCGGTGAGGATGGTCGTGAAACGATCCTGCAACAGGAATTGCTGCTGGCCCTTGAGGGCTTGGCAAGGCAAAGGCCAGCCCTTTTGCAAGGCACGCTCACATTTCAGCTGGGGCAGCTGCTGCTGTTACTTACAAGCGAGCTTGCAACCGAGAGGCAGTTAACCCCTTCCGAAGCATTTGAAGCCCTTTGTGCTTTGCCGCCCCATGGCATTTCACGCCGTTTAGGGGTGGTACTAGCAGACCTTGATCGCGCTAGGGCTGCCTTGGATAGTTGTGAGCAATTGCATGTGAGTGGTCAGGTGCTGTGGCAAGCCCCTGCCCCTGCAGCTGAAAGGCCGATGGGGGGCTGCTGGTTGCAACACCGCATGCGGCAAGGGGCCTTGCAACGGGTGCCGCGAAACTTTTATCCAGGGGTGTGGGGGCTATTGCAACATTGCCGCGGCCTTCTTATCGGCGATAAGTTAGAGCGCCGCAACCGGCTCGATAGCGACTTATTGGCAGAAAAAACCCCCGGCGAACATAATTTTGCGGTGTTGGTTGATCACCTTCTAAGTAAGATTGAAGCCGCTGAATATAGACAGCTCACAATTGAAGCAATGTTATCTCTTATGGCATTTTTCGAAGCAAATCCTAAGGTGCGTTTTGAAGATCAATTAGCCTTAGATGTGGTGATTGGCCATGCGGTAAAGCTGGGCTGGCTGGATGAAAATCAACAGTTAGCGGCTGAAAATTATGGGGCCTATAAAGCAGCTGCATGGCAAACATTTTATCGCTATTCCCCTACCCGATGCCGTGAATTGGTGGTGGCGGCGCTGCGGCAATTAACCGGGGTTTAGTTCAAAGGGGTTGGGGCAGTTGTTGCAAACTTTGCTGCGGTTGTTCCACCGCCTTTTCAATTAGATCCGCAAGTTGTAGTGCTCTTGATGCCTGCAAGCCATCTACCGCTGGGGTTTCAAGGCCTCTAACGCACTGTAGAAAGTGCTCTAATTCGGCATATAGTGGTTCAGTTGGAGTAATACTTACTTCTTCTATAAATCCATCGTGGCGATATAATAATTCCCCTCGGTTTGCGGAATAAGATTCTTGGGCGCGGCGATGAATACGAAGATTGCGATGTAAGAAATCAGCTTCTATCAAACTGCCTCTGCAATGGGCGCTGAGGCTGCGCACTTTGCGATGACTCATCTTGCTAGCTGTAAGGCTGGCAGCCACGCCATTTTCAAAAGATAAGGTAGCTGTTACGTAATCGATAGGGCCTTCGGTGCTGCGGCCGCCTGCGGCGGCAAAACCCACAACTGGAGCCTGGGCTAATTCAAGTATTAGGTCGATGTCGTGGATCATTAAATCCAACACCACCGACACATCATTAGCGCGGTCGGCATGGGGGCTATGGCGCCTGCTTTCGAGCACCATTACCTCTTCGTTAGTAACAACATTCAGCAATTCGCGAAATGCTGGGTTGAAACGTTCGATATGCCCCACCTGTAACAAACGAGAAGCTGAACTGGCGGCACTTATGAGTTCGGCTGCTTCCTGCTGGCTTGCGGCAATTGGTTTTTCAATCAAAACATGCACCCCTGCTTTGAGGCAGGCCATACCCACTGGATGGTGCAACAGGGTTGGCACCGCGATGCAAACCGCTTCCACCTCCTTGATCAAGCTGTTGTAGTCGTCGTACCAGCGGCAGTTGAACTGGCTGCTTGCAAGGCGTCCGCGCGCCACATCTAAATCAGCTACACCAACTAATTCAGCATCCCGCAGCAAACTCAAAACCCGGGCATGGTGCCAACCCATGTTGCCGATGCCGATCACACCCACCTTCACCGGTTTCATTTGCTGGCCTGGGGCAGGATTGAAAGCAAGGTTATTAGTCCTTCTGGGGAGTCATTATCACTGCATTGTCGCGATGAGCGAGCCAGATCTTCACTTCTTCGATGCGGGGGCCATCCATCGTGAGCACTTCAAAGTGATGGCCGCCCCAACGCAGCGCTTCTCCAGGGGTTGGGATGTGCTGCAGCCTCTCTAGTAGAAAACCAGCCAAGGTGTGGTGCCCGTCTGCTTCTGGCAGCTTGAGGCCAAGGGAACGGTTCAGTTCAAAAATCTCAAGATCACCTGCCACCAGCCATTGATCTTTACCAAGGGGCTGGAGATCTGGGGGGCTGCCGTCGTTTTCAAGCAATTCATCACCAACAATTTCGCCGGTGAGATCAGCAATTGTTACGAGCCCTTCGGTGCCGCCGTGTTCATCCACCACCACCAGCATCGGTTCACCATTGCGTATTACCGGCAGCAACTCAGCTAAGGAAGCACTTTCTTGGATGCGCTCCACGCTGCGCACATAGGGGGCTAGAGGGGTGCTGGGTTGCAATTCACCACGGGATAAGGGTTCTGCCAGCAGCCTTAGATCAAGCAAGCCGCGCACATCATCTAGCGATTCACCAATCACAGGGAAACGGGCATGTTTGGTGCTGAGCACCGCTTGCATCAGTTCAGCAAAGCTCACACCAAGGGGGAGAGTCACCATGCCGTTGCGGGGCACCATCACCTCTCGCACCTGGGTATCTCTCAAGGAAAAAACCCCCTCAAGGATGTTGCGTTCATCTGGTTCAAGGCCGGTTACGGCATCATTTTCGATCAAGCTTTCCAGTTCACCGGCTGAAAGAGCTGGCACCAATCGATCCCATTCCAGCGGCAAACCCGTAAGCAGCAGCAAGCTTTCAGCTAGCCGTTCCAACACCGCAAGCAGGGGCGCTAAACATCGATTAACCGCTTCTAATAAAGGCCCCAATCGCAAAGCAGAGGCCTCTGGATCTTTTAAAACCCAGGCTTTTGGTAACACTCCCCCCAGCAGAGTGGCCAAAAAGGCTAAACAAATAAAAATAAATAGTTCAAAGCCGGGGTTGATGTTGTTTTGAAATAAGCCAAGTAACAATTTATGAACTCCCCACCCCAAGGCCAGCAGGGAGAGCGTTGCACCAAGTTGGGTGGCCACCAGGGCACGCCTCAGGTGCCGCTGCAGCCGTTCCACCGCCAGCGCCGAATGGTGACCCTTCTCCGCCAATTCCTGCACCCGGGTGGGCCTTAAGCGAATCAGGGCAAATTCACCGGCAACAAAAAATGCCAGTAATGCCAGTAGCAGCACCAGGCCAAGCAACCGCAAGCTTAAACCCATTGAAACCGCTATCGCAGTAACGAACTAAAAGAATTATGGAGCCAGAGTTGCAAATTTAGTGATGGGGGTCCCGAGGATCGAACTCGGCTAAGGCGAATTATGAGTTCGCTGCATTCACCAGATTGCTAGACCCCCGCGTTTCTAGTCTCCCAGATTCTATTTTCCCATGCTGCTTGGAAGATCGCGTACCCGCAGTGGAATTGGGTTGCTTTGCTCTTGCATTAAGGCTTTTGTGGTGTTTTCTACCGCGGAGCCATCCCACACGATGGTTTGGTCGGGGAAGCCAAAACCCATCACTTTGGTGCCATCGCCACCGCCCATGCTGATCCCCAGAATATCGGTGATTTGGTGAGTGATATCAATGCCACGGGCGTAGGGGGAGCTGTAAGAAAAAAAGCGTTGCTCAATTAAATCGTTAGTGGTTTGCACCAGCCCACAACGGGTTACTTCCACTGCTGTTGATTTGATTTCAGTGTTTGCAGCACTGGGGGCTTCAAAACTGGTGGTGCAAACTACAGGCCCAGCGAGCGCAGAAACACAACTCAATAAACCAGCACCAAAAAGTATCGAAATAGCGCCAGGCAATCTGAACTTCATGCTCTTTTAGGCGTAACGGTCTGCGCCAGGTTAAAAACGATCTAGCTATTTCGCCAGTGAGCAATTTTGAGCCTTGATCCCTTATTGCAAATGTTGGCGTTGCATGCCTACAGGCGCGGCCAGTTCACTTTGGCTTCTGGTAAGAGCAGTGAGCATTACGTGAATTGCAAACCGGTCACCCTCAGCGGCAAAGGTGCTCTGCTGCTGGCACCAAGGCTGCTTGAGCTGGTGGAACCTGAGGCGGTGGCGGTGGCAGGGCTCACCCTCGGCGCCGACCCAATGGTGAGCTGGGTGGCCCATGGGGCAGCGCTGGCTGGCCGCAATCTTGATGCCTTGATTGTGCGTAAAGAAGCAAAAGGCCATGGCACTGGAGCTTGGCTTGAAGGCCCGCTACCCGTTGCGGGTTCGTTGATCACCCTTTTGGAAGATGTTGTTACCAGTGCTGGCTCCGCTCTCAAGGCGGTGCAGCAACTGCGAGCAGCGGGCTATCTGGTGCAGAGAGTGGTGGCGATTGTTGATCGCGAAGAGGGTGGTGAGGCGGCACTCAGGGCTGAGGGTTTGGAGTTGCATTCGCTTTATCGCCTCAGTGAGGTGGCAACTATCCACCAACAATTGAGCTGATGAACCCTGCAATCGCCTCTAGTTTTGATCCCTGGGCCCTACCCCCATTGCCTTGGCGGTTTTGCTTTGAGGTGAGCCGAATCGCAATCCATGGCAAGGGCAGTTTGCGCTTACTTCATGGCCAAACCAGCCAAGCCCTTTTGGATTTAGCGCCTGGAGAACAACGAGCCACCTGTTTTGTGAATGCCACCGCCTGGTTAGCGGCCCTTGCTGAGTTAACAGCAAGCGAGGCAGGCGCTGAATTACTCGTAACCGCAGGGGCTGGAGCAGAGGTGTATCGCGCCTTGGATCGGGTGATTTTTCCTGCTGATCAGGTGCAATTGCAGGCGCTGGAAACATTGCTATGGCATGGCTTGGTAGAAGAGCAAGGGGCAGAAAATGGAGCCGGTTGGGGCTTAGCTGGTCGCCATTGGTTGCTCAGCGCCGAAGCGCCACTACCTGCAGCGCTTCAGCAGGTGCAGCCCCTAGGCGCTGATCTTCAGGAGTTGTTGCGTTACCGCCAGGGCATCCCCGCTGCTCCAGGTGAACTAAATGCAGGCATCAATCCATTTGAACTTGGCCTTGATGGGCGGGTGAGCCTCGATAAAGGTTGCTATTTAGGGCAAGAAACCCTTGCAAAGTTGCATTCGCGAGCAGGGGTAAAGCAGCAGCTGCGGCGCTGTTATGCACCGCCTGGTGTGCTGTTGCCCCAAGCTGGCGCGGCCTTGCTGGGGCCAAATGGGGAAAGGGCTGGCAGCATTACTTCTTGCCAAGTTGGCCCTCAAGGCACTTGGGGGTTAGCACTGCTAAGGCGTGATTGGTTTGAATGTGAAAACCTTGCTGGAGTTCAGTTTTCGTTGCCGGCGGCAGCATCATTCAGCAGCCATTGAGCAACTGCCCAGGTAGCGAGGCAGTCGTCGCGGTTGTATTGAAAAATCCGTTGCAATTGGTGGCGGTTACCGCGTGCACGCCACTGGCGCCACCACAACACACATCGGGCCCCCTCGGCTGCCGGTTGGCTCCAGCGAAATCCCCGCCAGCTGGCCACAGCTTTAAGGCCGTAGCTATCCACAGGCAAGCGCCAATGCTGCCGCACTCTTTTGTGTAAGTCGATCAAACCTGCAGGAGCTACAGCCCCTTGCCGCGCAGCTAGGCGCCGCAGGGCAATTGCTTCAGTTTCGCCGTAATGCAACACAGGCCAACCGGGATAGGCAGCAAGCAGGGCTTGCAAGCGCTGCCAAAGCCTTGCCTCGCCGTGTTCTTGTAAGGCAAGCAACGGCTGATATTTGGCTCTTGCCGTTGCAGGCCATTGGCCAGAGCTGTTGCGGCGCAGGATTAAGAAGCCGTGCAAAAAATCATCGCGAGCATCGGGATCTGATTCGATGTCGTAAACCAAAACCCCAGGGGCTGCAGCTAGTTCCGGCAGTGGTGAATCATTTAGCTCGTCTGCTGGCGCAAGCCGTTCAGCGTTGCCGCTTTCCTGCACCCGGGCCTGGGCAATTAATTCGAGTGCTAATTCGGGCCGCTGTTCGCCGTTGGCTTCCAGCCGGGCCATCAGCACCATGGGATCAATCGCAGCTAAGGCGGAACGATTGTGAATACCAAGCTGCTGCAATAGCTCTTGCCGTTTTCCGCCAATACCACTCACCTGGCTCAATTCGCCGTTTGCTTCTGCCACCTGGTTGCAACTGCGGCGCCAGCAGCAAAGCGTGCATTTTTTGCGGTCTTGGGTGAGTGGCGGCGGTTGCAGCTGCTGGAGATCTGTTTGGAGGCGGGTTAGGGCTTGATCCAGTTGGCGCGGCAACTGGCCTGTGAGATTCACAGGTTCCTTCAAGCCTTGGGGCGTGAGCAGCAAGCCCGTAGTAACTGGGGCCCCTTGATAATTGGCCACCAAGCGCCCCCAAAAGGCAAGGGTGAGGCGGTGTTCGCGGGTGCCGTGGCGGCCTGGCTGCAGTAGCACCGGTTGATAACTAAAAGCGCCTAATTGGCTTGCTTGCGGCCGCTGCAGCAGCAGGGTGGGCCTACCCCTCAAATTGCCTTGCTGCAACAACAGCTGCCTGATCGAACCTTTGTTTTGCAATAACACCTGCAAGCGCAGCTCGCGATCAGCCAGCTGCAGCGCCCTATGGGGATTCCATATTTTTACACTGGGGTTGCCATGGCGATCTAGCCATGCCTTGCGATGGCAGCGCAGCCAACTGCGTAATTGCCGGTCGGTGAGCACAGATTCGCTGGTAATACGTTGCTGGCCCATCTTCCCAAGCTAGAAGGGATGCGAAGTTTTAAAGCTGATATGCATCTCACTTACTACGGAGCGAATGGATGGTTGCTAGAGCTCGGCGGCGTGAGGGTGTTGCTGGATCCATGGCTCACTGGCCCTTTGCAATTTGGCTCTGCCACATGGTTTTTTGAAGGGCGCCTACCCCACGACTGGCCGGTACCTGAAAATCTTCATCTCTTGCTTTTAAGCCAGGGTTTGCCTGATCACGCCCATCCGCCAAGCCTTGCGTTACTACCAAAAAACCTGCCGGTGCTGGGTTCTTGCTCAGCGATAAAGCTGGCTAGCTCCCTTGGTTTCACTAATTGCAAAGCGCTTAAACCAAGAGATCTGCATCAGCATGGTTGCCTGCAAATTGAAACCACTGCCGGTGCTGCAGTGCCTCAGCTGGAAAATGGTTATTTGTTGCGGGCCGGCACTGAAAGTTTGTATGTGGAACCCCATGGATTTCTTGATCCGCTAATAGCAGTTCAGCCGCTTACAGCTGTTATTACACCGGTGTTGGATCTGGGCTTGCCTTTAGCGGGAGCCTTTGTGAAGGGGCAAACAGTGTTGCCGCAACTGTTGGAGCGCTTCCAGCCCAGTTGGCTGCTGGCCAGCACTGCAGGGGGTGGAATTAATTACAAAGGAATATTGGAACGCTTGCTGTGGAGTAGTGGCGATCAATCCAAATTGGAGGCGCAGCTCGCCCTCCGGCACCCTCCCACCACATTCATCGATCCCGATCCAGGACACTGTTACGAGCTGAATCCAGCCTGATGCCATCCGCCCCATTACCGCTGCTCGCTGCCCCGATCAGTTTTGGCACAGATGGCTGGCGCGGCATTCTCGGCGTTGATATCACCCTGGAGCGGCTGTTGCCGGTAGCAGCTGCCGCGGCGGCTGAATTAGCCCATTCCGCTCCAGCTGAACTCGATAGCCGAACTGTAGTAATTGGCTTTGATCGCCGTTTCCTTGCCCCTGAATTTGCTGCTGCGATTGCTGCAGCAGTGCGGGGGGTGGGGTTAGAGCCGTTATTGGCTTTAGAACCACTGCCAACTCCAGCCATTAGTTGGGTGGTTGTAACTAGGAAGGCGTTGGGTGGGCTGGTAATCACCGCCAGCCATAACCCCGCCGAATGGTTGGGATTAAAAATTAAAGGCCATTTCGGTGGTTCGGTGGAGGCAGATTTCACCGCCAGAGTGGAGCAGCGCTTAGCGGCGGGTGCTGTAACTGTTCCAGAAGTAGGAGAAACCGCTTGTTTTGATGGCTGGAGTGAATACCTAACGGGTTTGCGCAGCAAGATTGATGTGCAGGCTTTGCGCCATGGCTTGGAGGAGATGGATCTTGCGGTAATCGTTGATCCAATGCATGGTTCAGCCGCTGGTGGTTTGCCCGCATTACTCGGTGATGTGGTGCAAGAAATACGTTCAAATCGCGACCCCTTATTTGGTGGTAACCCGCCTGAACCGTTAGCGCCTTATTTAGGTGAGTTGATTTCCACGGTGAAGGCGGCAACCGCTGCGGCTAAATCAGCTGTGGGCATTGTTTTTGATGGCGATGGTGATCGGATTGCTGCGATTGATGAGCAGGGGCGTTATTGCAGTACCCAATTGTTGATGCCATTGTTTATTGATCATTTAGCCAGGGCGCGAAAGCTGCCGGGCAAGGTGGTGAAAACAGTTAGTGGCTCTGATTTAATGCAGCTAGTAGCGGAAGATCTTGGGCGCGAGGTGTTGGAAATGCCAGTTGGATTTAAATATATTGCAAGTGAGATGTTGAGCTCAGAAGTATTAGTTGGGGGAGAGGAGTCAGGTGGCGTGGGCTTTGGGATGCACCTGCCTGAGCGCGATGCTCCGTTTGCCGCCCTACTTCTGCTTGAAGCTTTGGTAGAAGGCGGTAAACCGCTTGGAGTGCGGCTGGATGAGTTACAAAATCGTTGCGGCGGGCCCAGCTATTACAACCGTTTAGATCTACGTTTAAAAGATATGGCAAGCCGCCTGAGGCTGGAGAAACAATTAGCAGAAGCACCCCCCAGCGAAGTAGCAGGGGTTGTTGTACAGGAATTTGTGCGCACAGATGGTTTGAAATTAAGGCTGGGGCCCAGCCATTGGTTGATGTTGCGCTTTTCTGGCACTGAACCCTTGTTGCGCTTGTATTGCGAAGCGCCAACTCCAGAACGGGTGGCGGTTGTATTGCACTGGGCTCAGCAACTAGCGGAAGCTTGAATTACATTGAGCTTGATTGATTTATTTGCCATATTAAGTATTTGTTCGCCCCTATTCCATGCTGCTTTACGCGATAGCAGTTCCAATTCTTCAAACCAAGCTGTTTTAGTCATTTGGCCCGGATGAAGCCGAATGTGATAAACATAGGAATCAATGATAATACCTGGAGCAGATGAAGTAACAGCCATCATCATGCCGATATCTTCCCCTTGGGGAAGCCCCATCCAGCCTCCGATACTCCTGAGTAGATTTACATCTACCAGCAAGGTGGTTGGCCCTAGGGGGATATTTGCTTTTGGTGTAGGCCATGCCCGCCAAACATCGCCAGCTGAGCTCACTCCAGCTGCAATTATTGCTGGATCTAATTTGCAATCGTCTGTGCAATATCCCGCGCACCAAAGAGCATTCCGATCACTTTTTATTGCCGCTAATCTTTTATCAAGTGAATGGGGATACAGCCAATCGTCGTCGTCTGCGCTGGTAATCCAATCCCCCCGCGCTACAGCGAGGCCTAAATTACGGGCAGCGGCCTGGCCGACGGGCCTGGCGGTAGCAATTACCGTGGTATTGGGGCATAGATCTGCAGGCAGATTTGTTTTAGCTGCGCCATCAATAACAATTACATGTTCAACAATGCAGTTGTTATTACTAAGGCTTTGATTTAATTCCACTAACATGCCAACCCGATCCGGCAGCAGCCTTGTGGGCGTGATCACACTAACGCTCACTTATGCACCTATTTGTTTGATATGGGCAAGCAAAAATGCCCCCAAGAAATAAGGGCATGGCAATTTATCCTAGTTGATCCTAGAGCAGCGCTCGCTTTTATGCTTTATAATCCACTAAACAACTAAAAAATCAAAATGACTGATACAAATGAAGAATTTGATCTACTTCCCAAACGCAAGCCAAAAGCTCCATGGGCCGGCCCATTAATTGCTCTTGCTGGGCTTGGAGGGCTTGCATTGTTGGGTTGGTTGAGCATAGTGATGCTTGATTTAAAACACTTGAACACCTCAGGCTTTACGCTTCCTTAGTGAAGTAGTTTTAATGATATTTAATAAGCTCGTAATCGCAAGCGCTAATGCAGGCAAATTGAGAGAATTTGAATCCTTATTAGCGCATCTTCCCCTTGATATTTCTGCGCAACCGCTCAATCTAAATGTAGAAGAAACCGGAGCTACTTTTGCAGAAAACGCACGCCTTAAAGCGCAAGCTGTTGCAATCGCAACTAAGCAATGGGCCCTTGCCGATGATTCAGGTTTAAGTGTTGATGCCCTTGGTGGCGATCCCGGGATACATTCAGCTCGCTATGCAGCCACGGACTTTGATCGGATTAATAAATTATTAAATGAACTTGAAAAGGCTTTGAAAACCAATTCAAGTTATAATCGAAAAGCTGAATTTGTTGCCGCATTGGCTATTGCTAACCCTGCTGGTGATATTATCTTAGAAGCTCAAGGCAGCTGCTCCGGAGAGATACTTATTGAGGCGAGGGGCGATGAAGGCTTTGGCTATGATCCGATATTTTTAATTCCAGAACTTGGGCTTAGTTATGCTGAAATAGATAAAGAAACAAAAGCAACATACGGCCATCGTGGTAAAGCATTTAAAAAATTACTTCCTAAATTGGAGTTGTTACTAGGCATCAACCCAGCTGCCATGTAAGCCATGGGGAATTGCTAGGGGAAGCTCTAATACCGCCTGCTCGCTTAGATCATTCGCATTAAGTATTACTAAATCACTGGCGCAACGGGCTCCATTCCAAACAACACACAGAATCCAGCCATCGTCTTCTTTGATCGCACCAGCCCTCGGTACCATTATTGGTTCACTTACAAAACCCCTTGGGGCTGCGCTCCAGATGAATTTTTCGCCATTACTTAGATCTAGCTTTTTAATTGCTTGTAATGGATCATTCCCCTGTTCTTTATCCGCCACTGCCATCCAGCAGTAGCTGGATTTTATGCCTTCATTATTTGGATTAACCATTGCGAATTCACAACAGCGCTCACTTAATCTCTGGCACTTAACAGAATTTGATGTGAGGTTAATAATGCAGCGCTCTAGCAAGCCCTCTGGGATTAAATTAAAATCGATCTCTTGAAAGTCTTGGTCTGGACCGATTGATGGAAAGTCGCTGTAATAAATGCTCTCAACTACTACATCATCCTCTTCTTCCCAGGCATTTAAATGGTGGAATACAAATCCTTCAGGAGCAGGAATCACCCTTGGTTTTTCGCCTGCATATTTACCTTCAGCTCTAGGCACCAGCCAGAATTGAGCAATACCTCCAGCTTTTGATTGCAAGCATTGTGCAGCACCTTTAGTACCAAATACGAAAGGTAAGGGATTAAATGATATTGCATTTTGCAGGAAAATAGCCCAGTTGGGTGTTATTGCAAAGTCGTGTAAGAAGGCAAAGCCAGGAAAATTATCGCTGCGATCGTGTAATAGTTTTCCTGCTTTAATGCCACTGCTTGGATCATCAACTGTTGCAAATTCCATCAGGCGTATGGTGCTACGCGGCCCACTTTTTACGCCAAATGTGACCATTCTTGGGCTGCCATGGTGACCTGGATCAAAACGGGGATGGGCGCTAAATGCTTCCCCATCACGCAAAACACCATCAAGTAATGAAATTCCCTTGGTTTCAAGACTCACAGGATCCATGGCATGGGGTTCGGCTGCTTCCCAAAGGGCCAGCAATTGATCACCAAGTTGCACCACATGGGTGTTAGCAATATTTTTTAGGCGCAGATCAAAAGCGTTTGCAAGTACCCCGCCTGGCTTTTGGCTGCCGAATACGCCTCGATATAAAACCTTGTCTGCTTTTTCTTCAGCGAGCCAGCCTTCAGTGCGCACAAAGCGATTGGTTAATGAAACGCCTTGCTGGTGAAAGCGCAGCGCAGTAACCATGCCATCGCCATCAAAGGGGTGGTGCACCCATTGCCCGCCCCGCTCTAGGCGGCCAGGGCCGTTGCGATAAAGGGTGCCAATTAATGCTTCTGGGATGCTGCCACTACTGGCTTTTACCGTCACATCACTCAGCTCTTGGCCCACATTGCGAAAGGCGCTAGCCCAATCGGTGCGGTTATAGGTAGCGGTCATGACGAGCTCAAAGCTTCAGCCATCCTCGCGTAACGGAGTGTTAAGTGTGGGCTTGGCCCGCCTGCTCCAAAACCCCTTTGCTGCTGGGCACATTGCCAGCGCGGCGCGGATCAATCTCTACCGCCAGCCGAAGGGCCCTTGCAAATGCCTTAAAACATGCCTCCACTAGGTGGTGTGAATTAACGCCATCTAACTGGCGAATATGAAGGGTGAGGCCGGAATTATTCACTACGGCTACAAAAAACTCTTTCACCAGTTCAGTGTCGTAGCTACCGATTCGAGCGGCCGGGATTTTTAAGCCATAGCTCAGATGGGGCCTGCCACTGCAATCAAGAACCACCTGCACTAGGGCCTCATCTAGGGGGGCCACAAAATGCCCAAAGCGTTGAATGCCGCGTCGATCTCCAAGGGCTTTCGCTAGAGCTTGCCCCACTGCTATGCCTACATCTTCATTGCTGTGGTGATCATCGATATGGGTGTCACCTGACGCTTTTATTTTTAGGTCTAGCAGTCCGTGGCTTGCTAATTGATGCAGCATGTGATCAAGAAATGCCACCCCGCTATCTACCTCGCATTGGCCTGTGCCATCGAGATTTAGCTGCACTTGAACATTCGTTTCGCCGGTAACGCGATGCACCTGGCCTATACGTTGAATTGTCATGGTGTTAGGTCCAGATCAGTGAAGCTTGACTCTGTGGGGGAGTGCCAAGAGGTTGATAAATTAAGATTTTTTAATTAATTATACCCCTATTATGGCAACTTCAACTTCCCAGCAACAAAAAGGAAATTTCCCTCAAAATCCAAAGCAAGTATTTGAGAAATTATTAGAAGGGCATAAACGTTTTTTAGATGGCCATTCTTTACATCCACACTCCAGTATTGAGCGTTTACATCAAGTGGCTGCAGGTCAACATCCCATGGCAGCGGTGCTTGGCTGCGGCGATTCACGGGTGCCGTTGGAATTGTTATTTGATGCGGGCTTTGGTGATTTATTTGTTGTTCGCAGTGCTGGAAATACGGTTTTCACTGCAGCGATCGGCTCTTTGGAGTTTGCCGTGGCGCATTTGGGTATTAAATTAATTATTGTGCTGGGCCATGAACGCTGTGGTGCGGTGACTGCTGCCCTCGATTTTTCAACACATTTGCCCCCTGCCCTAGGCCAAGTTGTGGGGCAGGTGCGCATGCAATTGCTTGCTGCTGGTGTATTGCAGGGGCATACATCTGAGCTGGAGCAAAGCGCAAAAGAGATTTTATTGGATAAGGCCTGCCGGGCTAATGCGGTGCAATCTGGTCGTAATTTAGTGAACTCAAGCGTATTACTTACAGATCTTGTTAGATCTGGCTCATTACTTGTAAAAACTGGCCACTACGACCTTGATACCGGCGAAATTGACTGGCTGGATTCAGTTCATGCTTAGTTTTATTTAAAACTACTTTTGCTCATTTCACATCCCAGTGATGCAGTAACCGGCATCCACATAGAGCACTTGGCCTGTTATTCCTGAACTCAACGAGCTAGCAAGAAATGCAGCGGTGCTGCCAACTTCTTCTTGGCTCACTGTGCGGCGTAATGGGGCCTTTTCTTCCACGTTGTGGATCATGTCTAATATTCCGCCAATGGCACTGCTTGCTAAAGTGCGAATCGGGCCGGCGCTAATTGCATTTACCCGCACTTGCTTTTCGGGGCCTAGTTCTGCTGCTAGATAACGCACAGATGCTTCAAGGGCCGCTTTGGCAACACCCATTACGTTGTAGTTAGGTATTGCACGTTCACTCCCGAGGTAGCTCAAAGTGATTACGCTGGCACCTGGATTGAATAGTGGTTTAGCAAAGCGGCACAGCGGTGCCAACGAATAGGCACTCACCTCTAGTGCTCTATTAAAACCTTCAGAACTGATGGCGCTGTAATCACCAATTAGCTCCTCTTTACCTGCAAATGCAAGGCAGTGCACCAGCACATCAATAGAGCCCCATTGTTCCGCTACCCGCTTGAATACCGCTTCGATTTGGGCTGGATCTTGCACATTGAGGGGTTCAAACAAGCTTGGGCTTAGCGGCGCTGTGAGTTCGCGCACCTTGCCTTCAAATCTGCCCTTTTCATCTGGCAAGTAGGTAACCCCTAGTTCACAGCCGGCCCTATGGAGCTGCTGAGCAATCCCCCAAGCAATCGACTTGTTATTGGCAATACCGGTAACGAGGGCTTTCTTACCGCGGAGATCAAGGAGCATGGAAAAGGCACCAAGGATTGAGCGATTCTCCCCCAGCGGCGGCAGCATGGCGGTATGGCAGTGCACCGATCCCTACCTTTGCCCGCACCGGGCGACTTAATTCGTGGTTTTGCTGATCGCAATGCCTTAGAGCAATTTCTGCGCCAGCAGTTCCCTGCTGCAGCACTTATTGATGCTGGCCTTAGCCCAGTGCCTGGGGGCCGCAAGGCGGCGGAATTAGTTTTGCGACGGTTGGATCCCGTTGCTTACAACCGCAACCGCAACTTTTTACATGGCGCCGTTAGCCAACTTTCGCCTTACGTGCGCCACGGGCTGCTCGGTTTGGCAGAACTTAAAGATTGGCTGATCAGCCAGAAACGCCCTTGGCGCGATCAAGAGAAATTCATTAGTGAATTGGCTTGGCGTGAATTTTGGCAGCGGGTGTGGCAGCAGCGCGGAGATCAAATTTGGCAAGATATTGAATTACTTAAAACTGGCCATCTTCCCGAAAGCTATAACCCAGTTTTACCCATAGATGTGCTTAATGGTGAAACTGGTCTCGCCTGTATTGATGCATTCCAGCAGCAACTTGTTAGCACTGGCTGGCTCCATAATCATGCGCGGATGTGGCTTGCTTCCTATTTAGTGCACTGGCGCCGCATTAGCTGGCAGGCAGGTGCTCACTGGTTTCTACAGCATTTAATCGATGCTGATCCCGCCAGTAATAACCTCAGTTGGCAATGGGTGGCAAGTTGTTTTAGCTCCAAACCTTATATATTTAATCGCGAAAATTTAGTAAAATATGCTGGCAATAAATTCTGTGATAATTGCCCTGCAGCATCCAATTGCTTGTTTGATGCCAGCTACGAAGAGCTGCAGAAAAAGCTTTTTCTAACTAACAATGTTTTAGATGATCAATCACAGTTGCAACCACCCCTGCCCACGTTTGGATTTGAATCAACAACTACATCTAAATCCAAGTCAGCACCTAATTCAACTTTTAAATTTAAAAACCCTTTGCTTTGGATTCATGCTGAAGGATTAGGTCCTGCGAATCCGGTATGGCAGGCATGGCCCCAAGCGCCCGCTTTATTTGTTTTTAATACGGCGCGGCTTGAGGCGGAGGGGATTGGTTTGAAACGTGTTGGTTTTGTATTTGAAAGCCTGCTGGAAGTGCCAGTGGTGCTGCGCAATGGTGATCCGGCAGCTGAAATTTTGGAATTTGCCGCCCGCTGCGGTTGTGATGGGGTTGTAACCCAAACTCCGCAAGATCCCTATTTGCAAAAAATAATCACTGCATTGGGGCAGCATCTAGAGGTGGAGCAGTTGGCGGTAGATCCTTTTGTGGTTCTAGAAACTCCTTATTTATTAAGGCGATTCACTCGGTTTTGGAAACAGGCACAACCGCTGCTGCAACAGCAATTTTCAAGCTGATCTCCATGGATAGTTACCCCCCAAGCATCTATCACTGATCACCCCTAAGCATATTTTCTTCCTCCTGGCGAATCTGGCTTGGATCGGGCAACAGGTCTTGTTGTTTAAGGGTTGGCAACGGTTCAACAATCACTTCTGCAGCACGGCGCGGTGGCGTAAGCCATATAAATTTTGATTCCGGCGCGCGCGCTTTGCATAGAGCCTCACTTTCGCGGCGCAGCTGATTTTTTATGTGCCAGTGGCTTACGGCTTCAAAAAATTCGCCTCTGCTAGCTAGCCCAGAGCTAAAAGGAGCAGAGCCATTTCCATTAAAAAGTCTGGCGGGATCAACATTCCAGCGGGGTTTGCAAACCCCAGCTTCGTTTGTGTTTGTTTCAATCCAGATATGTAGCCCGTAACCGTTGGGTTGGCTCACAACGGCAAGGCCGTCGTGGGGGTCTTGGCGGCTGAGTGGATAGGTTTTCCAAGCCAAAGGCAATTTTCCGGCGCTGATAACAGCCACAAGGATCAGTGCACCGCTAACGGCTATGGCTCTCCATGGTGCATTCATTTGGCAACATCAATTAGCAACCTAGAAGCATTTAAGCTGTGCCTTATGGCAATTCCTCCTTTTGATCTGAGTGTTCAGCTGGCCGAGCTGGGGGAGGAGCTTGATCAGGCGGTATTACAGGTGTTGCGTAGTGGGCAATACATCGGCGGGCCGGTTATCGCCAAATTTGAAGAGGCTTTTGCGGCGTCGTGCGGTGTTGCCCATGCAATTGGTTGTAACAGCGGCACCGATGCTCTGGTTTTAGCCCTAAGGGCCCTCGATGTGGGGATTGGCGATGAGGTGATCACAAGTTCTTTTAGTTTTTTTGCCACTGCTGAGGCGATTAGCGCCGTGGGGGCAAAGCCAGTTTTTGTAGATGTAGATCCAGATTCATACCTAATAGATCTTGATCAAGTGGAAGCGGCTATTACCCCAGCCACTAAAGCGATACTGCCTGTGCATTTATTTGGCCGCCCGGTTGATATGGAGCGGCTGATGCAGTTGGCGCAAAGCCACAAACTCTTTGTGGTGGAAGATTGCGCCCAAGCCACTGGTGCGAGCTGGGCGGGGCGAGCAGTTGGCAGCTGGGGAGATCTTGGTTGTTTTAGTTTTTTCCCTACAAAAAATCTTGGCGCAGCTGGCGATGGTGGTGCCGTTACCTGTGGAAATGCTGAGTTAGCCCAAAAAGTGAGGGAATTAGCAGTGCATGGGATGCCACGCCGTTATTTACATACAAACTTGGGCTACAACAGCCGCCTCGATGCTTTGCAAGCAGCGGTGCTTTTAGTGAAATTACCGCGCTTGCAAGAGTGGATCCAGCGGCGTAGCGCTATCGCCAGCGCTTACCTCGCTGCCCTTAGCGATTTTTCCCACTTACATGTTCCCGATCCTGGCCCAATCGGCCATAGTTGGAATCAATTTGTGTTGCGCATTCCCGCTTGCCCCATGGAGGCAGCCGCTTGTGGCAACTCAAGCTGTAGCCCCTGCCCCACAAGCGCCAGCCATGGATTACCTGAAGGGCGTTGCCGCAATTGGTTGCAGGCTCATTTGCAACAACAAGGGGTTAATACAATCATTTACTACCCGATCCCAATTCATCGGCAGCCGGCTTACGCCGAACTCGGCTATGAACCTGGAAGTTTGCCGATCACCGAACGGTTGGCAGCAGAGGTGCTTAGTTTGCCGATATTCCCTGAACTAAATAACACCCAGTTACAACAGATTTTAGTAGCTTTAGGCGTTGATCTTGCGAATATTTCCAAAGATTTCCCTGCTACATCTTCGCTTCAAGTTGCCTGAATTTCCAGGGTTTAACGGCAAGAGCAGCATTACTTAGTTCACCTCTATCACTTATTTCCGCGCCACACCAAAGCGGGATTTCTAGAGGGTTATCGGCCTTTGGCAGTTCAACTTCTGCAATTATTAAACCGGCATTTTCTGCTTCAAACACATCTATCACCCAATCACCGCCCGGCAGCAATAGATGATGCCTGGTTTTTTTAATGCGGCAGGGGGTTAAATCTAAAAGTTGCAAAGCTTCCGCAAGCGGCATCGCCAGCTCGAACTCATGGCGTATCACTGGATCAGCAGTGGGGGCTTTGATGGTGAGCCAGGCTTTTTGAGCGCTGCAACGCACTCTTATGGTGAAGCCACTGCTGCCTTGGCTTAAGTAGCCCTGTTGCAGTGGCTCTGAATATTGAAGAAATTGCCGCCAGCCATCATTTACAACTAAAAAACGCCTTTCGATTTCTAAGCCCATTAGCTGATCTGGATGGTTCAGTTTTGAGATGGCATGGCATCACTGAGGCTGCCAGCCCAATGCAGCTTATGGCTGAGATTTTTGAAATAGGAGGGTTGCTGATCAAGGGAAAGCAACAATGCATGGTGATCTGCTTGCTTGATTACACAGCGATCGCCGGGTTCCAGCACTGAGGCAAGTGCCCCATCCTTCCAAAGCTTCACGCGCCTGCCACTTTCTCCAAGGGGCCAGATTGCTAGCACTGAGCGAGGTGGCACCACCACTGGCCGGCTAGACAAGCTCATTGGGCAAATCGGATTAACAACAATTGCATCGATCGAGGGGTGCAGGATTGGCCCCCCTGCTGCCATTGCATATCCGGTGGAACCGGTGGGGGTAGCAATGATCAGGCCGTCGCCTTGATATTGACCCACAACTTCAGCATCGATCTCAAGTTCTAGCCGGCAGGTGGGGGAGGATTCTTCCTGGGCTGGACGCATATAGAAATCGTTTAAAGCTAAATGGCAAGGCTTGCCTTGATCGTCTAGTTGATCGCCACTATCAGGCACCCCATCGCCACGGTCGATGCTGGCCTGCAACATCAAGCGTTGCTCTAAGGCGTAGTGGCCCTCAAGCAACCTTTGCCAGAGGCCATTGCCAGCATCCGCAAGCAAGCTGCTGAGCAAACTACTTTCGTGGGTAAGAAAACCCAGATGGCCGCCAACATTGAAACTGAGTAATGGCACGCCAAGGGGGCCTAGGTAGCGGGCAGCCCCCAACACAGTGCCATCTCCGCCAAGAACCAAAACCAAATTTGGTAAGGCTCCATCTGCAAGTAAACCTGGAAAGGGATTGGCGTTTAGGCCACTCATCGCAATCGTGACCTGAGAACCCCGCTCAAGTAATAAATCTGAACAACGGCGCGCCATGCGCTCGGCACTTTGGCTACCGCTGCGAAACACCACCCATACGTGGTTTAGTTCCATATTTAGCTACCAACGCAGCAGGTTGAATTGCTCCATATCAACCGTGTCGCGGTTGCGATATAAGGAGAGCAAAATTGCTAAACCCACAGCAGCTTCCGCTGCTGCCACTGTGATTACAAAAATTGCATACACTTGGCCGCGAATTTCGTAGCCATCTAAATAGCTGGAAAAAGCCATCAAATTTATATTTACGCCGTTCAACATAAGTTCAATACTCATCAGTACCCGCACCGCGTTACGGCTATTGATTAAGCCCCACACACCAATACAAAAAAGTAATGCTGCAACCGTAAGATAAGCCTCGAGTGGAACTAGAAAACTTGTGTTCATGGGTTGGTTTCCAATGATTTTTGGTTGATATTTTTGCCAACAAGTAATGGGCTGCGGGCTTTCTCAATTAAGGCTTGATCTACCGCCTCTCCAGTGCCCACATCAGTGCTAAATACGTCGCGGCGGGCAAGCACAATCGCGCCAATCATTGCCATTAGCAGCAAAACAGAAGCGAGTTCAAATGGCAGCAGATAATCACTAAAGAAATGTTCACCAAGGCGAATTACAGCATCTTCTCCAATCGGTGCTGGCCCCGGCAAAGCCCAAGGTGTAGTGAATGCAACCCGCAGTAAAAGAATTAATAAGCCAACGCAAACCCCGCTGGAAAGAATGCGTCTTAGGCCTGTGCCAGGGGAGGCGGCCATCGCTTCTTTTTTATTTACCAACATGATCGCAAAAAGGATCAATACATTCACCGCGCCCACATAAATAAGCACTTGGGCTGCTGCGATAAAGCTGGCATTAAGCATCAAATAAAGACCAGCCACCGCCAGAAACACGCCCCCTAGCAAGAAGGCGGCATAAACGATGTTTGGCAGCAATACAACTCCAAGTGCCCCGATTACCACGGCACTGGCGAGGAAAACAAAAACAATTAGCTCTGTGAGTTCAGCAATTGGTGGCATCAGCTGGCTTCCTCCTTAGTAATTCCAGCCCTTGGCCTGGTTGGATCAACGCCGTGGGGATCCATTTCACCTTTAGGCAGATAGGCGAGTTCTTTTAAGGCCACTACAGCAGGATCGCTGGTAACGCTGGTGGGCAAGCGACCAAGGGCAACGTTGTCGTAATTAAGGCTATGGCGATCAAATGTGGCGAGCTCGTATTCCTCTGTCATTGATAGGCAATTGGTTGGGCAATACTCAACGCAGTTACCACAAAAAATACACACCCCAAAATCGATCGAGTAATTACGCAACTCTTTTTTCTTAGTTGCTTTATTCATTACCCAATCCACCACTGGCAAATTGATTGGGCATACGCGCACACACACTTCACAGGCGATGCACTTATCAAATTCAAAGTGGATGCGGCCGCGGTAGCGCTCAGAAGGGATCAGTTTTTCATAGGGATATTGAACCGTGATTGGCCTGCGGCGCAGGTGATCAAAGGTTACGGATAAGCCCTGAGCAATGTTCTGGCTGGCGCTCACCGCATCTTTGGTGTAGTCGCCTACTTGTTTAAGAAAGCCGAACATGGATTGGCAGCGAGGGGAATAACAAAAAAAGAACTAGGCGCTTATGCCACCCATGATGGCTGGAAACGCCAACTTCAGTGCAGCGGTTAAAAGCAGATTTACAAGCGCGATTGGGAGCAGGAACTTCCAGCCAAAATTAAGCAGCTGATCAATCCGCACCCGTGGCACCGTCCAGCGCAGCAAGATCGCAATAAACACCAGCAAGTAGGCCTTGAGCACTGTCATCACGATGCCAAGGGCACCTGTAAACACCTGCAAAACGGGGTTGTCTACCGATTGGCCAAGCCAGTTCGCCAGCGTTTCTACCGGGATCGGAAAGCCCCAACCGCCCAAATAAAGCACCACCACCAGCAGCGCCGATAAAACCAGATTGATGTAGCTGCCCAGATAAAAAAGGGCAAATTTCATGCCGGCATATTCGGTTTGATAACCAGCTACCAATTCCTCTTCCGCTTCCGGTAGATCGAAGGGCAGGCGTTCGCATTCAGCTAAGGCGCAAATCCAAAACACCAGGAATCCCACCGGTTGGCGCCAGATATTCCAGCTCAAAATTCCAGCGGTGTTTTGTTGATCAACGATCGCCACGGTGCTTAGGGAGTTGCTCATCATCACCACCGCCAGCACCGCAAGGGCAAGCGGTATTTCGTAGCTGATCGACTGCGCTGCAGCCCTTAAGCCTCCGATCAATGAATACTTGTTATTGCTTGCGTAGCCACTCATCAATAACCCGATCGGCTGAATGCTGCTGAGGGCAATCCAGAGAAAAATTCCGATCCCCACATTGCTGATCAGCAAATGTTGCCCAAAAGGCACCACTAGCCAAGACAAGATCACCGGCACCACCACAAGCACCGGCCCCAAGGTGAACAGCAGGCCGTCGGCCCTTGCGGGAACTACATCTTCTTTAAAAAGTAATTTGAGCCCATCGGCAATCGGTTGCAAAATGCCAAGGGCACCGGCGTATTCAGGGCCGATGCGCTGCTGGGCGGCAGCAGAAATTTTGCGCTCCAACCAAACGGTTACCAGCACCCCCACCACTGCTGAAATAAGCACCAGCAGCATTGGTAAAGGCAACCAAAGCAGCCTGCTGGCGCCAGGGCTTACCCCAGCGCTTTCAAGCAGGCTGCGGAATCCTGATTCCAGATCAAGGGTTAGGGCTGGGGCTGGGGCCATGGCTCCGATCCGATAAGTGCAACTTACCCAAGTGTGGGCCTAGTTGTTTATTTGTTGTTGCCGCAACGCTGCTCTAAGGGCAGCCAAGGCAGATTTATTTCGCCGGTATAGATCTGGGTGGGTCGATAGATACGGTTTGCCCCCAGCTGTTCGCGCCAATGGGCAAGCCATCCAGCAGCCCTTGCAATGGCAAAAACAGGCGTAAATAAATCGGTAGGGATACCAAGCTTGCGATACACCAATCCGGAATAAAAATCCACATTGGGGAAAATCCCTTTTGGGCCTAAGCGTTCGGTGGCCAGGGTTTCAAAACGGCGGGCTACGTCGTACATCTGGTCGTTGCCAAAGCGATCAAATAGCTGTTCTGCCAGCTTTTGCAAGATCGTGGCGCGGGGATCCTTAATTCGATATTCGCGATGGCCAAATCCCATTACCTTGCGCTTTTCGGCGATCGCTTGATCTAGGTAAGCCTCCACGCGATCTTCTGTACCGATCTGCTCGAGCATCAACAGCACGTCTTCATTGGCGCCGCCATGGAGGGGCCCAGCCAGAGTGCCCACAGCAGATGCGATTACTGCATAGGGATCTGTGAGGGTGCTAGCTGTTACCCGAGCGCTGAAGGTGCTTGCATTAAGGGTGTGTTCCGCGTGTAACACCAGGCAGGAATCAAAAATGCGGGCAGCAAGCGGATCTGGCTCCTGCTCGGTGAGCATGTATAAAAAATTTGAGGCGTAGGGTAAATCTTCTCGGGGCTGAATTGGATCTTGGCCGCGGCGGATTAGCTGAAAAGCGGCAAGCATTGTTGGGATCTTGGCTAATAGCCGCACAACAGCTTGGCTGATGTAATCGGGATCATCTAAGGCTCGGTTTGAGTAAAACAACCCCAGCGATGCAGCGCTTGCCTGCAGGGCATCCATGGGATGGCCGCCGGCGGGGAAACACTTCATCATGTCGCGGATGCGAAAGCTCACCCGGCGATGCATTTGCACGTTGTACTGAAAAGCGCGCAAATTTTCTGGATCAGGCAAGCTGCCCCAAATTAATAAATAAGCAGTTTCTAAAAAACTGCTTTTGGCTGCGAGATCTGCGATGTCGTAGCCGCGATAGCTGAGAATCCCGCGCTGCCCATCGATATTGCTGATCGCTGATTGGGTGGCGGGGATACCTTCAAGACCCGGACTAAAACCGCTGCTATCAAGAGCCATCTTTTACACCTTGCCCCCGTCTAGCAGCACCTTGGGGCTTAACAAGAGGCGTAATTGGGCAGCACCAGGATCAAGTAGCGGTTCATCTAGGGCCAGTAGAGCAACACCGGCTTTTTTTAGCTGGAGGCTATGGGTTTGGCAGCCCAGCAGATAGCTAGCCAGTTGGCCCATATCTGGCTCATGGCCCACAAGGCCAACACGTTCCCAGGGTTCCTCCAGTAGTTCCCGCAGCAGTGGCAGTGGGTCTTGGCCTGGTGCCAAGGAGTTACTAAAAGAAAGGCTATTTCCCAATTTTCGCTCAAGGGCAAGTTCGCCGGTTTGGCGTGCCCTTACCAAGGGGCTGCTTACCAATGGGCCACAGGTAAGGCCCAAGCGTTCTAAGCGTTCCAATACCCGCCGCGTGCGCGCCCTGCCTTCTGAGGTGAGAGCCCGCTCTTCATCTGTGGCGGTGCTGCCCCGTTCAACGGCAATGCCATGGCGGATCAATAGAAGTTCGCGAGCCATGGGGTTAACTGAAATGCAATGTGGCCTTGAGATCAAGACTGGTTTTATCTTCCTCCAACATGTACTCCAAACCGTTAACCGCAGGGCTAAGCGGTTGGGCGGCTAAGAGTTGTAAGCCTTGCCAAAAAGACCAATGCCCCAGCAAATCTCTGCTTAGTTTTGGCCCTAATTGAGAGAATGCAACGCTTTGAGCATCGATAAATGGCGCTTTTTTATTAACACCTTTTGTTTGTAATTGATTTTGCAATTCATCAAAGTTGTTGCTCCACCAACGCACGTTTGCTTTGCTACCGCTGGCCCCAGCCAGAATTGCTTTTAGTTCACCAGCGCGGTTGGTTTGGCCGGATAAACGACTCCACACATCAATGCTGTTGATACTTGTGGGATCAAAGCCAGCAAGGTGTAAGGGTTGGTTAAGAGCCTCTGGGCTCGGGTTGGCTACATCGGTAGCAGCTAGCCATTGGTTGCTGTTTATTAACGCCAGCAGTAGCGGGCCTTTGTTTTGACGTTGCAATTCATTGAGCAGGGGCCCAGGTTTCGTTACTACCACGGTGAGCAATGAATTAAGGCTGCCGCTGGCGTTGCTGATATTGATTTGATCAGCGCTGTGGCGCAGTTGCTGCAGCCATTGGTTAGCTCGATCGCCCAGGGGGGGGTCGTTGCGATCAATCCCTGTGCTGATTTGTGCTGCCAGCTGCAATTCACTGCCCTGCACAGCAATAGATCCAACTAACTGCTGCAGTTGCTCTTCTGCCACCAGCTTTGCCGGCAGCCCAAGCAATTGACTAATGCCGGTGGCATCACTGCGTAGCAATGCCACCCCTTTGCGGTTTTGCTTTAACCAGTTTTGGAGTTGGGGATCACTGGATTGATTCAGCGCATCCACCTGGGAGCTATCTAGGGCGTCTTCTAGGGCATCGCGCCTTGAGGCAACCAACACCAGTTGATCGTTGATTAAGGCTGTTGCCAATGGGGCCTCAGGGTTGCTGCTGCTGATCAGGCCAAGGCCCCTGTAGCTGCTGATCGAGAGATCACCACCTGCAAGGCTGCGGGTTTGCCAAAAAGTTTGCAGGAATTCCCTTGCCCCCGTTGAGGTGCGGCTGGAGAGGGCAAGCACCCAACTGGGCTGGATTTGGTTGTTGCTGCTTGCCGTGAGCGATATAGCAAGCTCAGGGCCAATCCAGTTGCTTAATTCGTTGTTGTAATTGAGCCCAGTAGTGGCAAATAAACCGTCTCGCAGTTTAGTGAGGGCATTGGCGGCACTATTTCGCTGCTTTGAGCGAGCCACCGCGCGGCCGTAGGCAGGTAATTGATTTGGATCTAGTTGCAGATAGAAACTCAGATTTGCACTGCGGGGTAAAAACCTGGCAGCAGCAGGCTCATGCAATTGTTCGGCTTGAAAATGCAACGGACTGCTGCGTTGCAGCCACCACCAACCGCCCATACCAATGGCAGCAAGGCCAAGGCTTATGGCCAGCAGGATCGCTGTAAATCTGGAAATCGGTGGGAGGCGGAATTTATCCACAACGCGGCAAGTTGAGCGCGGTGTTGCACCCATCATCCTGGGAGATGATTGCCCCGCTTGCCATGGCCTTGCCCGAATCCGTTTCAGCTAAGCAGCTGGCGCAGCGTTTAGAAGCCGGGGAAGCCCTGCTGCTGCTTGATGTGCGCGAGGCGGAAGAGCTGGCCCTTGCTGCATTGCCAGGAGTTGTGCACCTACCGCTAAGTGATTCGCAAAACTGGCTTGGCAGTTTGCCCCAACTGTTGGGCACGGATCCAAATCTTGTGGTGATGTGCCACGGCGGCATTCGTAGCTGGCAATTTGCCTGCTGGTTAATGGAAACCCATGGCTACACAAAAGTGTGGAATTTAGAAGGGGGAATCGATGCTTGGAGCGTGCAGGTGGATTCCGCTGTGCCCCGCTATTAGGTAACGCTTTGCTGGAACTTCACGGTTAGTTCGTAGCATTAGCGAAGGTTGGAACAACAGTTGTGAAACCACTGCCACGTCGCCAGCAGCAAGTTCTGCAGGCCACGGTGAGGCACTACGTAGATACGGTGGAACCAGTGGGCAGCCAAACCCTGGTGCGACGCTTTGGCCTAGATGCCAGCCCCGCCACGGTGCGATCTGCCATGGGAGCCCTAGAGCAAGAGGGTTTGTTAACCCAGCCCCATCCCTCTGCCGGCCGGGTGCCAAGCCCTAAGGGTTATCGCCACTACGTTGATTGCTTGCTACCGGCGCCAGGCCCGGCGGCGCAACAGTTGGATAAAGAGCTCGCGGAATTAAGCCTGCAATGGGCTGCTCTTGAGGATTTATTGCAACACTTGGCACGCCGGCTGGCAGATTTCACCGGCTTGATGAGCTTGATTACCCGGCCCCAGCGCGGCGAGCCGCGGCTTAAGGCGATGCGCTTGGTTTCCAGTGGTGATCGTTTGTTGGTTTTTTTAGTGGAAAGCGCCGCTGTTACCAGCAGCCTCAACCTGCGCTTACCGGAGGAGGGTGCTGGCCAACTGGAGGCCCTGGAGCGTTGGTTGGCGGAACAGTTGGAGCAGCCAGCGGGGGGGGTGCGGGGCAGCTCAATCCCCTGGACATCTCTGCCACCTCAACTGCAGCGCAGTGGGGCGCCATTACGCAGAGCGCTGGAAAGCCACAACCGCCGCCGTAATCGCTCGGCAGAGGGTGCGCTCACGATGGGATTAGCGGGTTTGCTTGGCCAGCCTGAATTCAGCCAAACCGCCAGTTTGCGGCCCTTGCTGCAGTTGGTGGAGCAGCGTCCCCATGAATTGCTTAATCCCCATGAATTGTTGGCTCCTGGGGGTGTGTGGATTGGCGCCGAACATCCAGATCCCGCCTTAAAAGGTTGTGCGGTGGTGCAGGCCCCCTATCGGGCTAAAGGTGGAGCAGAGGGCAGAGTTGCTTTGATCGGGCCGATGCGTATGGCCTATGCCACCGCCCAGGCTGCGGTGCGCAGTGTGGCGGCACGCCTAGAGCGCTTGCTTTCCTAAGGCTTCAGCAACGGTAATTACATCTTTATCGCCGCGGCCGGAGCAATTAATTACCACCTCACTACCTGCAGGCAGGGTGGGGCAAAGGGTTTCAAGCCAGGCAAAGGCATGGGCCGTTTCAAGAGCTGGAATGATTCCTTCTAATTGGCTTACAAGTTGCAGGGCTGTGAGGGCTTCTTGATCGGTTACGGCGCCGTATTCAGCTCGGCCAATCTCCTTGAAATAGCTATGTTCTGGCCCCACTCCGGGGTAATCGAGGCCGGCACTAATTGAATGCGCTTCGATCACTTGGCCTTCTTCATCTTGTAATAAAAGGCTCATGGCCCCGTGCAATACCCCCACCCTTCCCTGGGTGATCGTGGCGGCATGCCGGCCTGTGGCAACACCATCGCCTGCAGCCTCAACTCCAATCATGCGCACGCTGGTATCGCCCACAAAAGGATGGAATAAACCCATAGCGTTTGAGCCTCCCCCAACGCAGGCCAGCAACACATCAGGCAGGCGGCCAAAAGCTTCAGCGCATTGGCGTTTGGTTTCTTCGCCGATTACGGCGTGAAAATCTCTCACGAGCATTGGATATGGATGGGGGCCAGCTACTGAACCGAGGATGTAGTGGGTATTTTCAACATTGGTTACCCAATCGCGAATTGCTTCGCTGGTGGCATCTTTAAGGGTGGCGCTGCCGGCAGTAACAGGTTGCACTGTTGCTCCGAGTAGGCGCATACGAAAAACATTTAGTGATTGACGCCGCATATCTTCAGCGCCCATATAAATCACACATTCCAATCCGAAACGGGCACATACCGTGGCCGTGGCAACGCCATGTTGACCAGCGCCGGTTTCAGCGATGATTCGTTTTTTACCCATTCGTAAAGCCAGCAAGGCTTGGCCGAGGGCGTTATTAATTTTGTGAGCACCGGTGTGATTAAGGTCTTCCCTTTTCAGCCAGATGCGTGGGCCTCCATCGGGCCTTGAATAGTGGCTGGTGAGTCTTTCCGCTTCGTAAAGGGGGGTTGCCCTACCCACATAGGTTTTAAGTAAGTGATTTAAACGGGTTGTAAAAGCTGGATCAGCCCAGGCCTCTGCCGCCGCGCGTTCTAATTCCGCTAGGGCTGGCATCAAAGTTTCCGGCACGTATTGGCCACCAAAACGGCCAAAACGTCCGAGCTGATCTGGCCGCGCAGATTTATCTAGCTGCGCTTTTGAAAGAGATTCAACTGAAATCACCGGTTCAGCCGTTTAGTTGCTTGCAGCCTAAGGAGCGGGTGGGGTTA